>Ga0193950_1000045_pt1 | contig 45814 bp, 41 predicted proteins | sample BB_1_MG_FD_144485 | JGI IMG/M metagenome (GOLD analysis project Ga0193950, IMG submission 144485) | Microbial mat bacterial communities from the Broadkill River, Lewes, Delaware, United States - BB_1_MG | ecosystem: Environmental > Aquatic > Freshwater > River > Microbial mats | place: USA...
CGTAATAATTTTGACATCTGTAACATAGAAACCTCACTATTAAGCTGAAATCAATATCCATAAGCTAGGATAATATTATTATAGTCTAATTAGGTTTTTTCGACAGCCTAGTTGCGTCCCCTTATTTCTTATTTTACTCTTATTCTAATTCGTCCCCTTATTCTAATTCCATCCCCTTATTCTAATTCTAATTTTATCCTCAGGAAATGGGATCCACTGTATTGCAAATCCTCATGGCTTTTCCAGTGCTTGTGTCAAAAACTATTGTTGGATATGACGTTGGGGAGCAGAAACGTCCTGTATTGATATAGACATTCTGATTTTCAGAGTACTTGATTTGTGGGTGGTGGGTATGCCCAAAAAATACAATTGTTTTTTGATCTTTGAATAAGTTTTGAGCAGATTTCCATAAAAAATCGACAAAATTACTAGCAGATTGATCCGCTTTGTTATCTATGATAAAAAATACCGTTTGCATTAGCCATTTTTTCAAACGATAAGATTTCGATTTAATAACCATGGTGGATTGTTTTTTATACTCCTCTAACCACCGCTCAAGAGCAAATTCAATAGAGAATTTTGGATGTTTCGAGGCGTTACATTTATCAATATACCAGATCAACCAGTACATCAGATAGTAACGCCGCCCAAACTCAGAGTAGAACTCTTTTGGTGCCCTTAAGAGATGTCCATGCTCCGCAATTAACGTATATCCGTCTGACAATGAAATTTCAGTGCGTGAAGGCAAATTCAAAATTGTTTCCAACGGATAATCATGATTTCCTACAAGCCACCGATATTTAGGATTTTTTAGAAATCGCTGAATAATCGGTTTCCTGTCTTCCAAAATCTTCAAGGTATAATCGTGATGGGAAAAAAAAACGTGCTTACTTTTCAGTGATTCTAAAATGTCTCCATTGAGTACAATCAGATCATATTCTTTTTCCCACGAAGATAACATGGATAAAATAGTGTCATTGTCTAGTTTCAAAGTATCACTTGGGTCTTTGTAAATGCCCATGTGCCAGTCTGAAGTCAATAACACTTTCATTTGATAGAACCTATGAACAAAAAATATTTCCAGAAACCTAAATACGCCCTGTGGGTTTTGCAGTATTCCTCTTGAAAATGATCATTTAATGTCGGTAATGGAAAATGAGTGCGGATGGGAATGTTTCGGCTGATCCATGTTCTGAATAAATCATAGTTAGAATCAAAAAAATCGACCATAGCAATCATACCACCAGAGACAAGTTGTTTTTTTGTTAGCTCTAAAGTCGCTTCCAAATCGGGAAACACGGATAGTGAGTATGAAAAGACAACTAAATCGAAAGGCTCCTGCTTAAAATCGGAATCAAATTTTCCTTGAACCAAAGTAATATTAGAGATCTCTGCCGTTTTCTGTTTTGCAACAGCTAACATATCTTCCGAAAGATCAAGTCCAACGATTTTAGAGTTTGGATAATTGCGATGGAGTTCCATTAGAACGGTCCCCGTTCCACACCCAATTTCCAAGATTCTTGGCACGGTGCTATGTTGGCTCGACAATTTTTTGATTAACCCTTTTCGTCCGAATAGAAAAAAGTTCCTGTTGAGATCATAAACTTCGGCTACTTTTCGGTAGTAATTGGTAATGGTTTGTGTTTCGTTCATATTTAGCTCACCATTTTATTCGATAACGGGGTAGTTACTTTTAATAAATAGGTTTCCTGATAATGTCCAACCCGATCTTTTGACACTGCATCGTCTATATTTTTAGTAAAATTAACATGTCCTTTGAATTCTTCTGGAAGCCACTCTAATCCAGGCAAGAAGGTACGAATCAGTATTTTAGTACCCACGCGACTTTGCCCTAGGATGTTCAGCCATTGTTGAGACAATTTCTGACGATCGTGAATTAGCCAGTCGAGATGGTCCAGTAAGAAAAAGTGTGTATAGGTTTGATCCGTTTTCTCTAGAAATTTCCCGAAATCTGCATGGTGCAATTGAATTCGGTCGGCTCGATCTTTGAACATTGCAAAGTTTTCTTCTTTTAAATACTCAGGACAACAATCCTCTTTGTATTGTCCAAAAAAATACTGATAATAAAAGTAATTATCATGACCAGGTAACTCCGTTAAAACGTATCTGATCCGATCTAACAAAAACTGATGCACCTCTTCTACATTATTGTGGATCATGCTAAGTTGCCTACTAGGAAGGCCCGTTTTAAACATTGTGTTCACTAACAAACGCATGAACTTTCCGTTTAAATATGGAGTTAGATGTTGATCAAAGAGTGCCTTTTGCTCTTCCAAATCCTTGGTTTGGAATAATTTTAGAATACCCTCTTTGTCTTTTTTCTTAATCCAATCCAAACACATAGGAATAGAACCGCTCAAGGAGTGATAGTAAAGTCCTTTTTTAATCAAACCGCGACGAAAAAAGTTCATGTTGCGGTCCCAGAATTTTGTTGAGACGGGAAGTAGCTTATCTCTTAAGTGGTGACGATAAACTGATTTGACATCAGGGTGGGTTCCCATTGAGAATAAATTCCACAAATCTTCATAGCGACCCGACTTTATAGTGGTGAACTTGAGGTCTGCCAAAGCAATTTGACAAGGATTGAAATCAATGCAGTCGATGTGGGCGGGATCATCTAAAAGGTAATGCAGTGCATTGCAGCCAGCACTACAGAGCATGCAAATAACAGATTCAGGGTCGATATCCATCAATACCGAATCGACCGAGGGATCTTCATTACATGCATTATAAACAATATGTTTAAGCGTCAAATTAGAATAAAATTTTTTTCTCATGTCAAGTGCTTGGGGCAGTTTCCAGTTGGTTTAGAAAAAATGGGCAAAGGCATCCAAGTTGTGAAAGCTTTTGTCGTACAGTAAATTTTTAATTTAATGTTTCAATTCAATTTTTTAATTCAATGAATGTAGGAATGGTGGCATTCGGCATTCTATGGCAATAAAAATTATTTATCAAGCGTTTGGGGCAGTTTCCAGTTGGTTTAGAAAAAATGCATAAAAGGAAAAGAAAAAAGGAAAAGGGGACGCAACCCTTTTTATCTAACACTATGAAATATATAATGATTTGGCGGATAAAATCTGTGATAGATCACAAACAAAATAAATACTTTTCATAGATTTTGCCGCACCCTACAGGAGAATATGAAATATAGGGGTAACCCTTGTGGTTACCCTTGAACAACCACCGAAGGAACAACCATTACCAAAAAAACAATTACCACAGGGCAACCACAAGGGTGTACCCCTACAGAAAAAACTGGGACGCTACCCTTTTTTTCATTTTCCTATAAAAAATATCGGGGTGTGGTGGGCAAAATCTGTAAAGATTCAACAACAAAATTAATATATTACACGGATTTCGCCTCACCCTACGGGAGAACTAAACAAAAGTGGAGTACAATAGGAATGAGAGGGAAATTAAATTAGTGATTGATAATATAATGATAAATATGATATGATGAATAAATTATTCAAAACAGATTTTTAACTACCCATAAAAACTAATTTATAGGTAGTTTGACCGCTCACTGTCTTGATATAAGGATATACTTTGGCAAGGGATTGCCACCTTTTTATCTACCCCTTAGATAAAAATAGATATCATAAAACCTCTTTCTCCTCCTCCTTTTTAATTTTTAGCACATTACTCTTTTTCTTCTACTGTACTAATTAACTCGTTTATCACATAACCCGCTAACATCATGCCAAATAAGGCAGGCATATAAGAAATAGTCCCATTCACTGCACGCGGTCGTCCGCCTTCTACAGGGGCATGAGGTAAGGCTTTACGTGTTGGTACTTCTTGTGAATAAACAACAGGGTAACGAAGATCAATTTTTTGCTTACGTAAATTAGAACGCATTTCACGCGCTAAAGGACAATTAACCGTTTTGTTCAATTTAGCAATGCGTACTTGGGTCACATCTAAACGATTTCCTGCACCCATACTCGAGGCAATTGGCACACCAGAACGACGACAGGCGGCAACTAACGCTACTTTTGATGAGATAGAGTCAATACAATCAATAATATAATCATACTTTCCTGATGCCACAAATTCTGCTGCATCATCACGATACATAAAATCCGTTAATATGGTCACCTCAATATCAGGGTTAATATCTTTTAAACGCGCTGCCATCACTTCCGCTTTATTTTGTCCTAATGTTGATTCTAGGGCGATAATTTGACGGTTTAAATTAGACGGGGCAACATTGTCATGATCCAATAAAGTGATACGACGTACACCTGTACGCCCTAATGCTTCGGCAACAAAACTGCCGACCCCACCAATCCCTGCAACAAATACATGTTTGTCACGTAAACGGTTTAATTCATCATCGGTTAAAATGATTTCAGTACGGGTTAAAATAGATTCTGTGCTCATAAAGGTAAATTAAATAACTGCTGAGTATTATGGGTGGTGATTGCAGCAACTTCTTCCTGACTTTGTCCACGTAATTGGGCAATGGTTGCTACAACTTCAGAAAGGTAAGCAGGTTCATTACGCTGCTGACGATGAGAAGCCACGGGTTGATCAGGGGCATCCGTTTCCACTAATAATGCGTCCAGTGGTAATACTTGTACTAAACGGCGCAATTTACGTGTGCGTTCATAAGTAATCACGCCACCAAAACTTAAATAAAAACCTAAATCAATCAAACGCCGCGCTTGTTGTTCACTGCCTGAAAAACTATGTATCACGCCACGGCTCTGTGGATGCTGACGAATATGGTTTAGTACATCTTCCACAGCATGGCGGGCATGAATAATAAGCGGTAAATTTTGTTCACAGGCAATATTAATTTGGGCTTCAAAATAATAGCGTTGCTGTATGGGATCTAAATCAGATAAAAAATAATCTAGCCCACACTCCCCCACGGCAACAGCGGGATGAGTATCTAACCATGTTGATAAATCATCAAGGTGCTGAGGAGTGTGTTCAGATAAAAAATAAGGGTGTAAACCATAAGCAGGGTAACAGCCTTTATAGTCTTGACTAATTGTATATAAACCTTGCCATAAACGTGTGCATACCGCAGGAATAATATAATGTGATACACCTTGTTGCTGGGCACGTGCCAACACATCCTCACGATCGGAATCAAAGGCTTTATCATCTAAATGTACATGACTATCAATGCATAACACGCGGTTAGGCTTCCAGATCTAACCACTGATTTAATACCACTTTAGCTTCATCAACACCTTGTTTTTTTAAAGATGAAAACATTTGTGCCGTGGCAGGATAATTCAATTTTTTTAACTCACTGCGTACTTGCTGTAATACATTACAGGCCTTACCACGACTTAATTTATCCGCTTTAGTTAATAAAATGTGAGTAGGCATGTCAGAGTCTTGACACCATTGCAGCATTTTAAGGTCAAAAGGGGTTAAGGGGTGGCGAATGTCCATCATTAATATGAGACCACGTAAACCTTTACGCTCGCGCAAATAACTTTCTAATACTTTTTCCCAGTGATGTTTCACCGAAAGCGGTACTTTTGCAAACCCATAGCCCGGTAAATCAACTAAGTAGCGGGTTTCATCTAAAGAGAAAAATACAATTTGTTGGGTACGCCCTGGGGTTTTACTGGTACGGGCTAAACGTTTCTGGTCAGTTATCGTATTGATTGCACTAGATTTACCTGCATTAGAACGCCCTGCAAAAGCCACTTCTAAAAAAGCATCTTCTGGTAACTGTGCCAAGGTATGTGCATTACAAATAAATTCGGCTTTTCTATACAGGTTAGACATAGGTTTTAGATTTCTATAATAGGCGAGGTGAAAATAAAAGGGGTTGATTATAGTGTGAAATGTGAAGCAACACTAGAATATTTACAAAAAAATACATTAACTTATTATTTTCACAACTAAACTAGGCGAAATAACAGCGAAAAACTGCCTATAATAAAGAGAGTAAATATTAACAATCTAGAGACATCTGTGTAAAATGCACAAAAGTAAAAAATATAATTATATTAGAGAGCTATATGATTTTGTTAAAGTAAATCACGAACTATGTAGTAACTTTTTGTTTTACAATGTTTTTACTAAAACAGGATGTTTATTTGAACTTGTGGAATAGGGGATTTTTTCTATTCTGCGCTGCACAAGGACACCGTGACAAGTGCGTAAAACGCGCTATAATGCTTCACTTATGGCGTATCCTTTGCTTAAATTATTAGTAGTGTTTTCAATAAAGAAGCCGACTAATTTAATCTATCACCTAAGCTTTTTTTTGTAACCTATTGTTAATTATAAAATAGAGAAAAATTAATAATGAGCCGCACAAGAACACGACCTCCTGCACCACGCCGTCGTCGTCGTCCGCTACATTCGCGTGCACCAAGACGTACAGGCCTTTTACGCCTTAAATGGTATATTGTGCTTTTGATATTAATCTTTATTCCTACTGGTATTTATGTCAGTAAGTATTCAATGGTTGTGCGTGCACAATTTGAGGGGAAACATTGGGCTTTACCTGCACGGGTATATGCCAGCCCATTAGAAATGTATACAGGGATGAAATTGTCTCCTGCTGTATTAATGACAGAATTATCTGCAATTGGCTATAAAAAGACTAAAAAAATTACAGGGGCAGGGCAATATCAAAAAAAATATAATGATATTTATTTTATGTCGCGCCAATTTAAATTTTGGGATGCAAATGAACCCTCTCGCTTATTACGTGCCCGATTTAAAAATAATAAATTACATAGTATTTATGATGTTAAAAAGAATCAAAAAGTTTCCTTAACACGGGTAGAGCCGCGTTTAATTGGTAAAATTTATCCTGCTCATAATGAAGATAGAGAACTGGTTCATTTAAATGAACTCCCTCCCCTATTAGTTAAAGCTTTAATTGCAGTAGAGGATAGACATTTTTATGATCATTATGGGGTGAGTATACGCGGGGTCGCACGTGCCACCGTTGCCAATATTAAAGCAGGGGGTGTGGTGCAAGGGGGGAGTACGATCACCCAGCAGTTAATTAAAAACTTATATTTAAGCCCTGAGACCACCTTAAAACGAAAATTTAATGAAGCCACTATGGCGGTGTTATTAGAATGGCATTATGAAAAAGATCAAATTTTAGAAGCCTATATTAATGAAGTTTTTCTTGGACAAGATGGTAATCGAGCGATTCATGGTTTTGGTTTAGCATCATGGTTTTACTTTAACCGTCCGTTAAAAGAGTTAAAACTGCCTGAAATTGCTTTACTAGTTGGTTTAGTGCAAGGTGCTTCTTCACTTAATCCACGTAAATTCCCCAAAAATGCACTAAAACGCCGCAATGTGGTCTTAGATGTATTAGTAACACGTGGGGTGGTGGATATGATTGATGCTGAGAACGCCAAATTAGAGCCTTTAGGGATTGCAAAAAAACGCCATACACGTTCCCCTTACCCTGCTTTTTTAGATTTAGTCCGTCGCCAATTACGTGAAGATTACCGTGAAGAAGATTTACGTTCTGAAGGGCTACAAATTTTCACCACTTTAGATCCACGGGTACAAGCCCGTGCAGAAGCGTCTATGGTGAAAGGGATTAAACGTTTAGAACGTGAAAATCGTAAACGGACTAAAAAGCTAGAGGGAGCTATGGTGATCACAGATAGCCAAAATGGCGAAGTGATTGCATTAGTCAATGGACGTAAACCACGTTATGCTGGCTTTAACCGCCCCTTAGATGCTGTACGTACTATTGGCTCATTAGTGAAATCAGCGGTGTACTTAACAGCTTTAGAAAATAGTCAAACTTACTCATTAACCAGTACTTTAGATGACAGTCCTTATGAGTGGAAAGATGAAATCACAGGAAAAACGTGGAAACCCCGCAACTATGATCATCGCCCACATGGTAAAGTCAGCTTACATTATGCGTTAGCGCAGTCCTATAATTTGGCTACGGTACACTTAGGTATGGAGTTAGGGTTAGATCAAGTACGTAAAACCTTATCACGCCTTGGCGTAGAGCGAGAATTTAAAACTTATCCTTCAATGTTATTAGGGGGGATTTCGCTTACACCAATGGATGTGGCACAAATGTATCAAACTATTGCCAGTGGGGGCTTCCGTGTTCCCTTACGCGCCATTCGTAATGTGTTAGATCATCAAGGTTTACCTATTCAGCGTTATGGCTTAACTGTAGAGCAGCATTTTAGCCCTGAGTCTATTTTTCTTTTAAATTATGCTTTACAACATGCCATTCGTAATGGCACAGGAAAACATATTGCTAAAGAATTACCCAGTGATTTAGTTGTGGCAGGGAAAACAGGGACTAGTAATAATTTACGGGATAGTTGGTTTGCAGGGTTTAGTGGTAATTTGCTCGCTATTACATGGTTAGGGCGTGATGATAATAAACCAATTGGTTTAAGTGGTGGATCAGGTGCTTTACGTGTGTGGACAGATTTTATGAAAAAATCACAACAACGCTCATTATCTCTGACACCTTCGCCGCAAATCCGCTGGCGTTGGGTTGATTTTAAATCAGGAGAGTGGAGTCGCCGTGGTACACCTCGTGCAGTAAAAATGCCTTTTATTGTTAATACCGTAGCAGATAATCGTACAAGCAGTAATTACTCAAAATGGTTTCAATAAATTTGATAGCATCATAAATCAACTCTGCTGTAGTGGTATCTCATAGCAATATCACTACAGCAAAATTAATTAAATATTTAACCAGCGTCCATCGGCTTGGCGACACGCTTTTCCACTGATTACTTCACGTTGTCCATCAATCAATGCTTCAGTTGAATAATCACGGCAATGGGTATTGCGTTGGCTATCAAAATAAGTGCGTGTAGGCGTGACTGTGTATTGATTATTAGTATTTGGGTTATGCCATGTATTGGCTTGGTTATCTCTGGAATTTTCTAAGGTATCTTGAGCGTGTACTTCATCCGCCTTATCCAAAGAATCCCCCACTGATGCGCCAATCATCGCCCCAATTAAACTACATCCAATAATCGCCGCAGTACGCCCTGAACCTTTGCCTACATTAGAGCACGCCGCACCGCCTGCAACCCCACCTAATACTGTTCCTGAAGATCGTTTTGTTGGGGTTTGACATGCCACTAAAAAGACAGATAAAACAAGAATAGACGCTGTTTTCATAAACATAATAATACTTCCTAATTCTAAAAGATAAATAACAGTATATTGTTGATAATATATGCGCATTTTTTGACTAAAGCCAAGTACAATGGTCAAAAAACTTGCTATAAAAAGCACTGTTTTATACGTTTCACATTACAAAGACGTAAAAACTTTTATTTATCACTCACTAAAACGCAGAATCAAGACCAATATTATGCTATATTGTGCGTTTCTATCACCTATCAACTAGGGTGATGGCGTGAAAAGCTATTTATTTAAAAATTAATGTGTACAGGGAGATGTGTGCGTAACGCACCTATGGATAATATGAATAAGTGGTTATCCCGCATTTCACCAGAAAAAAGACCCCTAGACGAGGTTATCAACCGCACCTTAGACCGCCAAGTAAAACTTGCTGTCACAGGCTTAAGCCGCAGCGGAAAAACTGTCTTTATCACCTCACTGGTTCATCAACTTTTACATGGATTAGAAGGGACACATTTACCCTTTTTTAATATTGTAAACAGTGGGCGGTTACGTGGTACTAAAGCCATGCAACAACCTGATATGCATATTCCTGCTTTTCGTTATGATGCATCTATCGAGCAATTGTGCAGTGATCCACCGCATTGGCCCACACCAACAAATGGTTTAAGTGAAATACGTTTAGCGATTCGCTATACCTCGACTAATCCATTATTTAAGCATGTTGCCCCTGTTAGTACTTTATACGTTGATATCGTCGATTACCCCGGGGAATGGTTACTTGATTTACCTCTGCTAGAATTAGACTATGCTCAATGGTCAAAACAGATTGCAGAAGCTTGTAGTAAAGAACCCCGTTTGCGTTTATCACAAGAATGGCGCGAGTTTATGGATACCTTGGATGTCACCCAGCCAGCGAAAGAATCACAACTTCGCCAAGCCAGTGACCTCTACACTAAATTTTTAAAAGAATGTGAACGTAAAGAGCATAACTTAAGTTTATTACAACCAGGGCGTTTTACCATGCCGGGGGAATTAGCAGGCGCACCCTTATTAGAATTTTGCCCTGTGTTAGAGCTCCCCAATAAAGAATACAAAGAAAATAGCATGTATGCAGTGATGCAAAAACGCTATGAATCATATAAAGAACATGTTGTGAAAAAGTTCTACACAGAACATTTTTCCAGTTTTGATCGTCAAATTGTATTAGTTGACGTTTTACGGGCATTTAATACAGGTTATGCCACCTTTACCGATATGCGTGATGCGCTTAATATGGTCATGCGTAGTTTTCGCTACGGTAAATCAGGCATTATGAACCGCTTATTTGGGTTAAATATAGATAAACTGCTTTTTGCTGCAACGAAAGCAGATCATATTACCCCCAATCAACTGCCGCACTTAGAACGATTTTTGCAGCAAATGCTGGTGAAATCACAAAATAATGCCGCTTTTGAAGGGGTAACCACCGAAACATTAGCCTTAGCTTCAGTAAAGTGTACACAAGCCGCGTATACCACTTTTCAAGATCAACGCATTTCTTGTATTAAAGGTGTTCCTGTTGACAGTGACACACCGATTGCGTTATTTCCTGGGGAAGTGCCTACCGACATACCACCACCTGAAGACTGGGTAGACGAACGATTCAACTTTATGGAGTTCAAACCGCCACGCATAGCGAATGTACACAGTGATGTATTACCCCATATTCGTCTTGATCGTGCGTTAGAATTCTTGCTTGGAGATAAGTTTTAATGACAACAGCCACTTGGAAACAGCCCATTCTCTTTAATTTAGACGATGTAGAGCCCATCGCTGAAGAAGAAGCCACGGTCACATTGGACTATACCCCTCCAATTGTTTTACCTGCTGAAGCGGAGTTAGAAACCACCCCGTTAATGATGGCACATGAGCCTGATACAGTGGAGCATGTTGCGCCTGTCGCACAAATAGAAGCACATCAGCAACGCACTTACCAAGCCAGTGAAACCGTACCTGCTGTACCGCAATCTGGTACGCCACAAGCGTTTTCACCGTGGATGTTATTATTATTTGCTGGCTTAAGCTTCTTGGGCTTATTGTTGTTAGTCAATACCTATAGTTTTATTGCCACACAATTTGAAAGTAGTTTTCTAATTGGTGGGATGTTCTTTATTTTAATTAGTGCGATTACTGTGGCGGCGGGTATGCTGGCATGGCGTAGTTACCAAAATATTTTATCTTTACGTGCTATTTCTTCCCTACAAGCGGAAGGTCGTGCATTAATGAAGGAGGGTAATTATGGTAATGCGATTCATTATATTAATCATATCGCCCAGTTTTACACACACCGCCCTGATATTAAGGCACGTTTAGATCGTTTTTATATTACTTTAAATGATAGCCATCATGATGATGAAATTTTTTCTTTATTCACTACACAAGTGATGAGTGAAGTCGATCAACAGGCTTACCAAATTGTGACCCATCATTCTAAAGAGACAGCTTTATTAGTCACATTAAGCCCAATTCCTTTATTAAGTACTATAATTACTTTATGGCGTAACATTGGTTTAATTCGTGATATCGCCACATTATACGGTGGTCGCCCAAGTTTATTTGCTTCTGCAAGTTTAATTACTACCGTTTTACAAAATATTATTTATGCAAATGTGAGTGAAACACTGGCGAATGTTGGCATGTTTGAGAGTATGGGCGGTGGGATGTTTACCGCTTTTTCAGCACAAGCAGCACAAGGTTTAGGAAGTGGTTTATTAACTGCGCGTGTTGGTTTAAAAACAATGGAAGTATGTCGTCCTTTACCGTTTACTGAAGAGACACAGCCTAGTTTTAAAGATTTACGTTGGAATATTATTTCAGCGATTAAGAATTTATTTGATAATGATAAGAATAATACTAAGAAAGCAGCATAGTATTTAATATCAGTTTTAACAGTGATTGTTTACAAGGCGGGTTTACCCGCCTTTTTTTTTGCTTTGGGATATGTGGGAGATTTATTTTTTTAAGCGAACTGTAGTGCCTGAAGATTTCAATTTTTGATCTACAAAGTAATCATGATAAAAAGAATATATCTCTAATCTATCATCATAAATAACATGAAGCTGGTTTTTATAATATCTTGATTTGGTAAATATTCTCCAATTTACTGGTTCACCTTCAATTGGAAAAATTTCCCCATTACTTTTTATAATAACTAACCTTTCATCAAACTCAAGGATAACTCCAAATGGTGCAACATTTGCTGACACTATATCCCCGTAATCATTATCTATATTAATAGATTTTATTTTTTTAAATACTGGTTTTTTGCTTTTTTTATGTTCAGTAATTTTAATTGCTGAAATAATATTATTTTTATACATATATAATTTATCACTTTCTCCCCATGAGAAGCCATGTTCTATATTTACAGCTTCAAATATCTTATGTTCTGGTATTAATTCCTCTAGTATTCTTTCAAATTTTTTATTCTTTTTTATTTTTTTATAAGCAGCAAAAACCAAGGGAGATATATATGAACTACTAATAATATTATGTGTAGACCATTCACATGATGAACAGTGCTCAGGTGAGACTTTTTTTGGCTCTTGTCTTTTTGTAAAAAAACTAGGCTTAGTTGTATCTAACCTCATATCAAATAAACCATCACTACCTGCAGCTAATGCTATAGATGTATTTGAACGAGAGGCTGAGAGCTGTAAAACTGAACCATCCCATAATTTTTCTTTTTTATAATTAGAGGTAGTAAAATTGGCTTTATATATACCATCACTATGTGAAATATATAGCTCATTGTAATACACTTCTGAATCATTATGAGGGAAAGGTAAAGGATTATCTAAGTGACTAATGTGTTTATTTCTTTTAGATATATCTATATGTATAGGTAGTTTTGCTAATTCATCAAATAGAATTTTACTGTATAAATGTTCTGTTTTTTTACTTTTAGAATAAAAAAAATCACTTTCTAAAAATGAAATACGTGCAATAGTTTTTAAATTTGGATATTTTTGAGAAAAATCATTAATTAAGTCATTCCAATTAATTACAAACCTACTCCCATTAATATCAAATATATGAAGTTTCTTGGAATATATTTGTGTATCCCAAAAATTTCCTTTAATTATTAATTTTATATTCTGCATGGGTGGCTTCTTAATATCTTTCTCATTTTTGCTCGAGGAATAAACCCTTTTATCATCCACTGATTAAGTATATCAGCATGAGGTTTATCATGTGTGTGTTTTATATGATCTGCTGGGTATCCATGCCAGTCATTACGGCTTTTATCATTTACAAATTTGGCAATAAATGACAGTTTTTGCCTTGGATTATTAATGACACCTAAATATTTAATTTTTTCATTATAGAAAAAAAGTCCCCAACCATTCCTTTCATCATCTAGTATCCAATTATTTTTTAGTGCAAGCTCAAAAATATTGAATTCATCTTCTTCTTTTACTGCTCTTAACCATTTTGACTTACCAACTTTATTATCTCTATGTTGAGGATTTGGGGTATATGTATAAAGAGAATCAGATATTTCATAAACTCTATGTTCACTCATCTTTTAATCACCTCTTTAAAATACTTTATGTAATATATGACTATATATATTTACATTTATAAAGCAAGTTTTTTATTGTGTTTGAATAATAAAAACTTGCTCCCGTAATTTTTTTACGGCACTATATTATTCTCTACTCTAAAGACAAAAAAACATGAGAATAAAATGCTAGCTAAATTTGAAGTCACTAATTTTAAAAGCTTTGAAAAAAAATTTACCTTTGACTTTACCAAAACAAATAATTACGAATTTAACCCTGATTGTGTTAAAAACGGCATAATTAATAAATCCTTAATATATGGACACAACGGAACAGGCAAATCAAACCTAGGTTTTGCACTCCTTGATATTGTCTCCCATTTAACAGACAAACTATCAAAACCAGAATTTTATAACCACTTCTTAAACGCATCAAGTAACAATAATATTGCTGAATTTCACTATGAATTTCAATTTCCCTGTGGCTCAGTAACTTATTCTTATGGAAAAAAAGACAGAGAAACCCTAGTATACGAAAAACTAATCATCAACTCTGAAACTTACGCTGAAATTAATCGAGAAAAAAACAATATTGCAACAATCAACGTGGCAGGAGCTGAAAACTTAATTCGAGATATTGGAACCTCTCAAATATCTATTATCTCCTATATTGAAAAAAATACCGTACTAGAAAAAAATAAACAAAACCAATGCTTTTACACATTTTTAGAATTTGTAAAGGGAATGCTATTTTTTAGATCACTAGGAAACAATGACTATCTAGGCTTTGAACAAGGTTCAAAAAGCATTCCATCAGATATTGTGGAAAAAGGAAATGTAAAAGACTTTGAGACATTTCTTAATGAAGCTGGGATAAAATGCACCTTAACAACTATTGAAGAAGGGGATAAGCAGGGCTTAGCATTTTTATTTAATCATAAAATTATTCCCTTTTATGAAATTGCCTCTCAAGGAACAAAATCACTTTCCCTCTTTTATTTTTGGTTACAACGACTAAAAGAAAATACACATGTAAGCTTTCTTTTTATTGATGAATTTGATGCATTTTATCACCACAGTTTATCCGCTATTATCATCAAAAAATTAAGAACAATTACACCACAAGTTGTCCTCACAACACATAATACATCAATCATGACTAACGACTTACTCAGACCTGATTGTTACTTTTTATTAAAACCTGAAGGTATTCAATCTCTATCAAACTCTACAGTAAAAGAGCTAAGAGAAGCCCACAATATTGAAAAAATGTACAAAGCAGGTGCATTTGGTGTCTAGTTATACATTATTTATCTTTGAAGGGGAAAAAGTAGAAAAAAATATATATGAAGCAATGCGAAATCATTTTTTAAATGATGTTGAAAATACAATCGTTATTTGTGCATTTTGTACACATATATATACCCTTCAGAAAAAAATTAAAAGAGATCCTGATTTAGATGTTTTTATGCTATTAAGAGATATCCCTCAAAATGAGCATTTGCAACAAATATCAAGAGTACAAATATCAGAAATATATATGTTTTTTGATTATGACGGGCATATTCCAGGATCTTCAGATGAGCAAATTATAGATCTACTCTCTATTTTTAATAATGAGACTGAGCATGGAAAACTGTATATAAGCTATCCTATGGTAGAAGCATTAAAACACCCATTGATTACTTCTGATTTTAAATCAACAATTGTTTCAAGTGCAAAAACATATAAAGCTATCATTAACACACAATGCTTTATAAAAAATAAAGATTACAATTACTTTGATACCTACACAAAAGTACAATGGAATCATCTAATTGATGAACATACAAAAAAAATGAATTATATAATGACGGATGAATATATATCACCAACACAATATTTTTCACAAGAAAGTATTTTTTTAATGCAGAAAGAAAAGTATATATTCCCTGTAAATAAAGTATCTGTACTTAGTGCATTTCCTATATTTTTACTTGAATTTTATGGTATATCTAAATTAAATACCTTAATCGGCAACTCACAACAAGATAACCCCTAAGCACTTTTATACAAACGCCCAGCCCACACCATTAACTCCTCACGCATTGCCAACTGATTCCGCCAAGACTGGGGAATACCTTCTACACCATAATACGCGCCTGCAATCTGCCCACAAATAGCAGCGGTTGTATCCGCATCATCCCCCAAATTAGCCGCCATCAATACCGCCTCTTTATAACTCTCACTATGATAAAAACACCACAATGCTGCTTCTAAACTCTGCACCACATAACCCGTGCCATGAATATCCGCCTCACTCAAAGACTGATACTCCCCCTTTGCTAATGCGACAATCCGCGCCTCCCCTGTAAAACGCTCAGCATCAGCAAATAAAACCTGTTGCTTAGATTCCCCTTGTAAAGCACGGTATAAAATCCGCGCCATCAATCGACAAGCATCTAAACACTCAGGTGCGGCATGAGTTGTTCTTGAACTCTCAACAGCATAATGCGCCATATCATCCAAACTAGGATAAAACCATAAAACAACAGGAGCTAAACGCATAATACTGCCATTTCCTGCACTTTGTGGATCATTAGAACCAGCAAAAGCTTCCCCAGTTTTTTCAAAATGCTGTAATGCACGACGGACAGTATTGCCAATATCAAAACAGGTGCCTGTACTGCTCATATAACCATGTCGCCACCACTGACAATAACGCTGCATTTGATCATCTGCTTGAAACCCATGACACTCCACCAAACTCGCAGCAAGACACAAAGCCATAGAGGTATCATCAGTCCATTGCCCCGCTTTTAAAGAAAATATGCCCCCACCACACATATCAGTGATAGGCGTAAAACTACCTTTAGGCTGAAACTCCAATGAAGTCCCCAACGCATCCCCCGCAGCTAAACCAAGTAAACAGCCTTGAAAACGTTTTAAGACTGCTTTGTTTTCTTGCCTTGATTTAGAAACAGCTAAGCCAGTTAAATAGGTTTGAACCTGTTTTAATAAATTAATCATTTTTTTCTTGAAATATTCCCCCATTCCTCCATAAAGCAATGCCTCAAACAGGAATGGGAGTTATAAATTTACCTCTTATTTATTAATTTTCTGCATTAATACAATATGCACCATTATCATGTTCAACACTGGCAGGTAGTCGCCATAGTGAATAAATGAAGCCACGGCAACATGACATCACAGCTAAACCTTTATTGTTATCTGCAGGCACTTTTCCTGTAACAAGCTCGTAGGTTAAATAAGCATTAGCTTGTGCTATCGCATAATTATAAGAACTAACATAAGCCTGTGCAGCGGGTATTCTTGTATCAGTGCAATGATGAAAATTTTCAATTGAAACAGGGACAGGTAAATGATGGATTTTTTTCAGTTGATATTGCTCAGGTGTCTCTACATTTGCCTCTAAGGTCACATCATAAATATCAACGTTATCTGCTGAATGCACAACAAGATTTGGTACTTTTAAACGTTTAATATCTAGTAAAGGAGAAAGATGAGGTATTGAAATAGGCTGTGATAATTGCACACTATTTGATGTGACTGAAGGGACAGCCATATCTAAATGAAAACTAAATAAGCCTTGTGTAGGGGTTAAACGTGTTTGAATATGGCGTGTTTGGTTATTTTCAGCAATACGTAATATAGGTAAAAATACTTCACCACTTTCAATATCATAAAATGGGTAGTCACGCCCTTGATAATCATAATGGGGAGCGGGGTTTTCTACAGTGACTTGAATAGCTTCCAAGCGTAATGAGCGTCCTGTCGTGCCTGCTGTTTGTCCTGCTTCAACCCAATCCATCCAGCCAATATCTTGTACATGGGCACGATAGCGTAGCCTTAAGTCAGGGCAATGATCAATAATTGCTTCAAAAGCTTCTAATCTAAGTCCCTGATCTGCTGTGCCTGCAAAATTAAAAAAATCTGTGACCCAGTCCATCCAGCCAATATTTTGTACATGAGCACGATAGCGAACATTACACATCCCTCTTTCTTGGCTGTCCGCTAAATAGATTTTAATCCACTCTAAAGGCAAAGATTCCCCAACAGTGCCAAGTGTTTCCCCATCACAACCTCCTGATTGTATGTCTCCCCCCAATATTTTGCCCTGATAACACACCCCATTTTGTTGTGCATGACTGGCAGGCATTGAGAAAACTAATGTGCCAAACAACAATAAACAAAAAGATAAATATCTCATGATTATTTCCACCCTTAAAACATTTCAAATATTATTGAATATATTAGCAAAAATATTAATCCTGTAAAATAAATGATAAAAAATAAAGGAAAGAAAATGTGTTATAGTTCCTTCCCTTAAATCCAACCACATCAGAGTAAGTAGAAAAATTATGTCGATATCATATTTAAATGATACAGCCTGGGAAGAATGGTCACGTGAAGAGCGATTTTTCTGTGTGTCATTGTATGAATGTGCTAAACAGGATATTAAAGGCTTTGCTAAGTTGGTTTCTGAAAAATCAGGCTTAAATTTTTCATCTGAAGAAAACTGGGATTTAGGTTTTGAAGTCTGTCTTTATCGTGATGTGTTATCTGGTATAGGCAAAAAAGTGAGCATGACACGCTTTTCACCTAAACGTACTTTTGATCTGTGCCTGTTTTCAGAATCCAAAGTGATCATCATAGAAACTAAAGTGGTTTCATCATTTTCAGCCGCTGATATTAAAAATCTGAGCAAAGATAAACAAGATATCCCTGCTTTACTTGATTTACCTGAGCTTAAAAGAGACAGTGAAAAAAATCCTGAAGTTGAAGTACTTGCTGTAGCACTTGCTTCCTCAACGTATTTTGAATATCAGGATAAATATGGGAAAAAAGCAGCATTAGAAAATTTTGATGGACGTATCACATGGAATGATATTCATGACGCTTATTCAAAGCCACTTTTTGAAAGAGCAAACAGTTTATACGTACCAAAAGAGCCTAGAGTAGTGGCTGATTAGAAAAGGGAAAGTATCCCTAATTAGAGTATTATATTTCTGATGTGAGAATATATGGGAATGAGGAGGGATTTATCTGGTTCTAATGTTTTAGCATTGGAATTCAGTCCTCCAATACTCTATATTGTTTTGTTTGATTTTAGGTTTACTTAAGCAATAAAGTAAAGTATCAGTAAGCTTAATTAATGGATAAAGTGGAAAAGTTAATATGTGCACCTGTTTGGTGTAAAAAATTACTGCCTATAATTCCATTTAAATTAAAGCCATAATCTAATGCCTCAAGTTCGATTATAAAATTAGATACGGTTAATTCTCCAAGTATGATCTGATTAACACACTTTTCAAATACAAACTCTGAGCCCCCTACACCATAAATTTGGCGCAATGTATCATTAGGCTCTAAAACTAAACCAATATCTGCCAGTACATCGGCTGAAAAAATAGTCCCTGCTGACCCTGTATCAAGCAAGACATTATCTATTGTGATATATTGATTATTAGCAATGACATCAACGGATACAAAGGGTAAGCCATTTTTAACGGTAAATATCATTAATTAGTACGTACCCCTAACCAACGGCGTTCTTGTATGTTTAGTGTTTGTCTATCGGTATGTAAAACATAGAGTTCTTTTTCAGGAGAATGATGGTGTAAGTGTGCATAAGCTTGCCATGCAGTGCGTGAATCTTTAAAGCTTTCAATCACAACAAGTTTATCTAAGATTCTCTCATTATTTTGAGAATGGGCTTGCACTGCTTCGACAACCACCCATTGATGTGGAAAATACTGCTGTGTTTCTGACCAGTTAAAGGATTTTGTTATCATACTTTCCCCTAAATTTTATTTAGCTTAAATGATTGGATACTCTTAATAAGAGAAAATAATTATTTTTAATCAGTTCTATGATAAATATGAGGATATAGTATAGGGCAAGCAAACTTCATATAAATATCAAAAAAATATGATTTTATATCAAGACAGCTACCCCCTATCAAACCTATAACTAATCCTGTGGTTTATTCACTTCATAAGCAGCTAATTGCTCTTTTGAAGCTTCTTTTTGATGTTTAGATTTCCACTCATCGTAAGGCATACCATACACAATTTCTCGTGCTGTATCATAGTCCATATCCATACCACGCTCTTCAGCTGCAGCTTTATACCATTTAGATAAACAATTACGGCAAAAGCCTGCTAAGTTCATTAAATCAATATTCTGGGCATCAGTACGTTCTTGTAAATGGGCAACAAGGCGACGAAAAGCAGCGGCTTCTAATTCTGTACGGGTTTTATCATCCATTATTGGAATCCTTTTGTTGTGTTTGTTTGGCTAAATCCCACAAAGCATCCATTTCAGCTAAAGATAAATCACTCAGTTGTTTACCTTGCTGCTGGGCGTGGGTTTCAATAAAATTAAAACGCTTAATAAATTTATTATTAGTGTGGGTTAAAGCACTGTCTGCATCAATACCGACAAAACGGGCATAATTCACTAAACTGAATAAAATATCCCCAAATTCTTCACTGGCAAGCTGTGGATCGGTTATGGTATCCGCATCACAATGGGCACGAAATTCACCCATTTCTTCTTCAATCTTTTCCCAAACCGCTTGCTTATTATCCCAGTCAAAGCCGACACCGTGGGCTTTTGCTTGAATACGATGGGCTTTTAATAATGAAGGTAAAGCACGCGGTACACCTGACAATGTACCTTGTTTATCTTTACGTTGCCCTTCGGCGCGTTCTTGTTGTTTAATCAGTTCCCAATTACGCTTAATCTCTTCATCACTTTTTGCACTGCTATCACCGTAGACATGGGGGTGACGGCGAACTAATTTATCACAAACTGATTCTATGACATCAGCCAGATCAAATAGTTTTTCCTCATCGGCAATCTTGGCATAAAAGACAATATGTAATAGTAAATCACCTAGCTCTTTTTTTATCTCTTCACTGTCATTATCTAAAATGGCATCACATAATTCATAGGTTTCTTCTACAGTTAGATGCTGCAAACTGTGCATAGTTTGCTTTTTATCCCACGGGCATTGGCTGCGTAAATCATTCATGATATCCATCAGCCGACGTAAAGCCGCTGCATATTTAGGATCATCTGTTTGCATTATCAGTAAACCTTTGTATGACTAGATCCATAAGATGATGGGCTAATTCTGTTTTGCTGCAATGAGGTAATGCTTGTTCACCCTCCTGCCAATACACAGTCAGAGCATTATCATTACTATCAAAACCTGCCCCTTCAATTCCCACTTGATTAGCAGCAATCATATTGAGTTTTTTGCGTGTTAGTTTACCGCGTGCATAGGTTTCTACATCATTAGTCTCTGCGGCAAAACCAACAGTAAACGGTGGCGTAGGCAAAGCGGCAACGGTGGCAAGAATATCAGTTGTGCGTTCTAGCTCGATACTCATTTCTTCATTATTTTTCTTAATTTTCTGGGTTGCCATCTGCCGTGGTCGGTAGTCTGCCACCGCAGCGGTAGAGATAAAAATATCAGCTTTATCAATTACACCTAATACAGCTTCAAGCATGGTTTGCGCGCTGTAAGCAGAGAGGTGTTTTACTCCAGTAGGCACAGGAAGGTTCACTTGACCACTGATTAAAATCACCTGTGCCCCTGCTTTTTGTGCAGCCGCCGCTACAGCATAGCCCATTTTTCCTGAACTACGATTAGTAATAAAGCGCACAGGATCAATATCTTCACGGGTTGCACCAGCGGTGACTACAATTGTACGTCCTTGCAACTGATCACTTTTTTGAAAGGTATTGATAACATGCTCAACAATTTGTAAAGGTTCCAGCATTCGCCCCGCTCCAACATCCCCACAAGCTTGCTCCCCTTCTGCTGGGCCGTAAAATAATACCCCACGTTGCTGTAATGTGTGTACATTATCTTGGGTGGCAGCGGCTGCCCACATAGCTTGATTCATAGCTGGCGTGACGGCAATCTGAGCGGTGCTGGCAAGACATAAGGTACTGAGTAAATCATCTGCGTGCCCGTGGGTCAGCTTGGCAATAAAATCAGCACTGGCAGGGGCGATCAGAATTAAGTCTGCCCAACGGGCAAGTTCAATATGCCCCATAGCCGCTTCAGCTGCTTCATCCAATAAGGTTGTATGGACACGTTGTCCTGATAAAGCTTGAAAAGTAAGCGGGGTCACAAATGCGGTGGCCCCTTGGGTCATTACCACTTTAACCTGTGCACCGCGCTCCATTAAGCGACGGACTAAATCAGCAGCTTTATAGGCGGCAATTCCACCTGTAACGCCAAGAAGAATTTTTTTATCTGTGAGGTGGCTCATTGTCTATTATGGTTCTATTGTTGGGGGGTTATTTCTGTACGATAGTGATATTGTAGGCAAGGTCTGAGACTTATGTTGGGCTTCATGCTTCAGCACCCATACGCATCAACTTAAGCATATTGGTATCCATGAATTAATTGATCAGTCGTGTTTGGTTTCTTCTTTCGAGTATTCAAAGAGCAACCATATTCAAAACGTTTTGAAAATTCTTTAAGCAAAGCTATCAAGCTATCTTGATGATTTATGCATTCGGCTAAACGAGCAGACTGTTCTCTGAGCATTTGTGTCCCTTTGACTAAACTACGCTTAATTACCAAATTTGGCGTAAACGTGTTCTATTCATTTGTAACCATTGTAAAGCAATAATTGGGGCAGCAGAACAAATTTTACCTTGTTCTAATAAGGTCACAGCCTCATCAAATGAGTAGACATGAACTTTGATATCTTCATGCTCTCCCTGAACACCACAAATATCTCCGATCTGGCGGGTATCTGTTTTACCACAAAATAATGCGGTGGTTTCGCTGGTGCCCCCAGGGCTAACATAGAAGGTGTGTATTTTTTCTAACTGGGATAAATGACATTGTGCTTCTTCTTCCGCTTCACGATGCACCACATCGGTGACACTTTCTTCAGGCTCTATCATGCCTGCAATGATTTCGAGTAACCATGCATTATTGGCATTGTCTGCCGTGTCACCTAATGCACCGATACGAAATTGCTCAACCATCACCACTTCATCACGTACAGGATCATAAGGCAGTACTGCCACTGCGTGTCCACGTTCTAGGACTTCACGGCTAATTGTTTCACTCATGCCACCAGCAAATAAACTATGGCGCAGTTGATAACGTTGGAGCTGGAAAAAACCGTGATAAGGGACTTCTTCTTTTTCAATTTTAATTATTTTGGACATGTATCTAATAGGCTAATCAAGTAAAAATAAACCTTATCATAACCAGAATAAAAGATTATTTCACGCCTAAAATAATATCACGCTGACACCATTCTTGTAGAATACCTTGCCCACCTTGCAAAATTACAGCGGGGTCAGGGTGATTGATTTCTGTGGCAATCGCTTGTAATAAGGCTTCACCTGTATGCTGTCCTTCAGAAGCAATTAATTTTTGCATTAATAAAGCACTGATTGTATTCAGCTGAACAAAGCCAATTTCATCTTCTTTATCACGATAAACAACAATATAAGTAGGTTCATCAGGTGCTTGAGCAGGTTGATAATCAGGGCTGAGTGCATGGACAGGGAATTGATAATTAAGTGCCCATGCTAAGGGACTTAAAATAGGTTTACCTGTAAGTAAATCACCTTCACGATCAATCCCTGTAAAATCTAACACTTGGGTATTAACCATTAATGCAAGCTCTACCCATTCGTAATGAGCAAGCTCTAACATGAAAGCAGGATCGTCTGCTTCTGGTATATAGTCTGATTTTAAATAATTTAAAAATTCTTGAGGAACTTGAGGAAATAGGGGGGTGTGTGATACATGATTTGCAAAATAACCTCGTAATAAACGAAGCCATTTTTCTTCAGATAAAATTTTATGTAATACGGGGTAACTACTGGCAATTAATCCTTGTACATTATTAAAAAATAATTCACTGTAAACCGCCATACGGCGCGGTTCAACATCTGTAGGAGCAGGATTTTTTGCAGGGTTACGAATATGAGCAGAAAACTGGCGTTGTACATCCATAAAATGCATGATTCTTACCCCTGTTGTACATGAAGAGAAGGCTGTTGATAAGGGGCTTGTAGACGGTGAATCTGATCCACTTCCGTTAATAAATCAGCCAAAGGAGGAATATTAAAATCACGCTCTAATAAAGTCGGGAAGACCCCAAAATGCTGATAGGCAACGGTGAGTAAATCCCAAACCGTATCAATCACTTCTGCACCATGTGTATCAACAATTAAATCCTCTGCTTCATTATAATGCCCTGCGATATGTGCATAGGCAATACGCTCTTTTGGTAATGCTTTTAAAAATTCAATTGCATCATAATTATGATTGACACTGTTGACATAGATATTATTAATATCAATTAAAAAATCACAGTCGGCTTCTTTTAAGACAGCACAAAGAAACTCAATTTCTTGCATCTCTTGCTGAGGCGCAGCGTAGTAGGAAACGTTTTCCATGATAATACGTTGCCCTAAAATATCTTGTACACGTTGGATACGCGCGACCACATGTTTAACCGCTTCTTCAGTAAAAGGAATGGGCATTAAATCATATAAATGTCCGTCATCCCCGCAGTAACTTAGATGTTCACTATAACGGCTAATATTATGCTGTTTCATCAAGTTTTTAACTTGATAGACAAACGTTTCATCTAAAGGCGAAAAACCACCAATATTTAATGACAGACCATGACAAATAAAGGGGTAACGCTCAGTAAAATGATGTAATCTTTTTCCTAATTGTCCACCTACACCGATCCAATTTTCAGGTGCAATTTCCATAAAATTAATTTGAGAGGGCTGTTGTTCAAGTAGCTCAGGAATGGAGTCACGTCGAAATCCAAGCCCAGCACCATGAAGAGAAGTGTGTGTCATAGCAGGTTCAACATATTTTAAAAGAAAGAAGGGGGGAGAGATGAGTATCCCCCCTAATATGATTAGAATATATCAGGGGGAATTAAGCAGTATGATGAGTATTAAGGCTTTACCTTATTTTTTGTCACCACCACATTTACCTTCACCACATTTACCTTCTTTAGCTTTACCGTCTTTTTTCATGTCACCGCCACATTTACCTTCGCCGCATTTACCTTCTTTGGCTTTGCCGTCTTTTTTCATGTCGCCGCCACATTTGCCTTCACCACATTTACCCTCTTTGGCTTTGCCATCTTTTTTCATGTCGCCGCCACATTTGCCCTCACCACATTTACCTTCTTTGGCTTTGCCGTCTTTTTTCATGTCGCCGCCACATTTACCTTCGCCACATTTGCCTTCTTTAGCTTTTTCAGCTTCAGCAACCATGTAACCAGAAGATAAATCATTCATAGCAAATGGATTTTCTGCTGTATTTGCAGCACTAGCAATAGAAGTTGTACCAACAGAAACAGCGAAAGCAGCACCCATTGCTAAAGCGATAGAAGTTTTGTTTAATTTAGCCATGATAATAATTCCTAACTTATATGATGTTTGGTTAAGTAATAACTATATGCTGTTATATAGTTGCGTTATATAAATCTGTTCTACTTGAAATAAAAGACCTAGCAAAAATAAAAATTCTTTCAAGTTATAAAAATTTTTTTAACTTATGACGAAAAAATATCTAAATCAGGCTAGTAAAAAATTAGCACTATCTTTAATGTTTAACAAGAGTATAAACAGAATTTTTATTACTTAAAAAGGGGTAACGTTTAAGAAGGAGGAATTAAAAAGAGGGGGGAAATAGGGGTAAATACAATAATATCAAAGTGCTTACACTCCTCTTTTATTTGAGTAATAATAAAAAAAGAAGAGTGTAAGAAGGAACTAGTACAACTTATTTAGCATTCATTAATGCAACAGTTGTATCTAACATACGGTTAGAGAAGCCCCACTCATTATCGTACCAAGATAATACTTTCACTAATGTGCCTTCAGTCACTTTAGTTAAGCTTGCATCATAAGTAGAAGAAGCTGGGTTGTGGTTGAAATCAATAGAAACTAAAGGCATTTCATTGAAACATAACACACCTTTTAATTCATTTTCAGAAGCTTCTTTTAAGATGCTATCAATTTCTTCTTTAGAGGTTTCACGTGCTGCGGTGAAGGTTAAATCAACAACAGAAACGTTGATGGTAGGTACACGCATTGCGTAGCCATCTAATTTACCATTTAATTCAGGTAATACTAAACCTACTGCTGCTGCTGCCCCTGTTTTAGTTGGGATCATAGACATTGTTGCAGAGCGTGCACGACGTAAATCAGAGTGATACACATCTGTTAATACTTGGTCGTTAGTGTAAGCATGAATAGTTGTCATTAAACCATGTTTTACACCAATTTTTTCGTGTAAAGGTTTAACTAAAGGAGCTAAACAGTTTGTAGTACAAGAAGCATTAGAAATAACAGTATCAGTTGCTTTTAATACGTCATGGTTAACACCATATACAACTGTTGCATCGACATCGCTACCACCAGGGGCAGAAATAATGACTTTTTTAGCACCAGCTTCAAGGTGAGCACTGGCTTTTGCTTTGCTAGCAAAGAAACCTGTTGCTTCATAAACCACATCAACACCTAGCTCTTTCCAAGGTAATAAAGCTGGGTTACGCTCTGCACAAACACGAATTTTATCGCCATTGACAACAAGGTTTTCACCTTCAACGCTGACATCAGCGTTAAAAATACCGTGTGCAGTATCATATTTAGTTAAATGTGCGTTAGTGGCAGCATCCCCTAAATCGTTAATGGCAACAATTTGGATTTCGTCTGTACGTCCTGCTTCGTATAAAGCACGTAAGATATTGCGCCCAATTCGACCGTATCCATTAATTGCTACTTTAATCGCCATTGAGTCATACTCCCGTCAATGATTATGTGTTACAAACGTGGGGTAAAAGGACTATTTTAACACATTTTTATTTTTTAAGAGAGGGGACTAACCTTTCAAATAAATATATTCTATTATTAGCAATATCATTATCTGGAAATAGACTAAAATAATATTTAGGTTAGGTAGGAAAAGGAAACCACTATGTTACAGCACATTTATCGTCTCGGTTTTATGCTGGTACTCAGCATTTGCATTATTCCTCAAGGGTACGCTAAAGAAAAAGTATTTAATATAGGTGTCTTGTATTGGTCTATGAATATAGAAGGGCAAGTGGCTATGCGTAAAGGCTTAGAAAAGCGAGCAAATCATATCAATGAGCAAGCTAAAACACATAATTTACCTCGTGTTGTGTTACACCCTCATGTTGCAGGGGATGGTTATCAAGGTATTGAAAATCAAATCAAGCAAATGCACAGCTTAATAGAGAAAAAAGTGGATGTAATCATTGTGCAACCTACTGATAATGCTGCTTTGGTTAAACCATTAGTTGCTGCAAATAAAGCCAATATCCCTGTTATTGCCTACGATCAATATATCGTTGGGGGAAAATTAACTTCTTATTTAACCTCTGATAATTACCAAGCAGGTTTTTTAGATGGTGAATATGTCAGTGCCCATTTTGCAGATGATAAAATAATAAAATTAATATTAGTAGAATACCCACATGTTTCATCAACTGTTGAGCGGGTGAATGGCTTTTTAGATGCCTTAAAACAATACAAACAGCCGTTTAAAATTTTAAATACTTATACAGCTGTAGAGCCTAAAAGTGGACGCGCAGCAGTGGCTAAAATGCTACAAGATTTTCCTGAAAAAAATAGTATTGATGTTGTATTTACAATTAATGATGGGGGCGGCTTAAGTGTTGTTGATGGTTTAGATGCTGCTGGACGAACTGAAATTTTTGTTGCCAGTATTGATGGGGATCCAAAATCAGTAGAAAATATTAGGAAAGGACGGCTAACCCGTATTGATTCTGCACAGTTTTGTGGTGCATTAGGTGCGCATAGTATGCGTGTTGCTTATGATGTCGCACAAGGTAAAGAGGTGGCTGCACATATTCTTGTACCTACTTTCCCAATTACTAAAGAAACCTTAGATATTTACCCAGGTTGGTTGGGAGATATCCCATTAAAATTTGAGAAACCTTGGAAAAGTCACAAACCTACATGGCAGGGCGATTTAAAATTAGTGAACTAATATCAACTCACAAGGGCATATTTAATCAAATGCCTTTTTTCTAAATTAAAACGACCATTACAAAACATCACAGATGATAACAGACAATTACATAGTTTTTATTCATACTCTTTTATAAATTTCAGCATAGATTTTTGAATATTTATAAAGGTGTAAAGAAATGAAAAACAAATATAGTGTATTATCATTTATCATAATGTTAATGGGGTTAAGTGCTTGCTCAACATCACCAAAAGTCAGTATTGTACAAGCAGGTGATCAACGCTTATCTTGTAATCAATTGGGTCAAGAATTTCAGCGTCTTGATGAAGCAGCAGAAAGTGTACGAGATAAAAAAGGAGTAACAGGAACAAATGTTGCGGCAGCTTTATTCTGGGTACCCGGATTAGCTTATACCTATTATGATGCAGGGCAAGCAGAAGAAGCCATTCAACAACGTCGTGCCCATATTACTCGACTATATAATAATAAAAATTGCTAAGGTTAATATGGAACGATACAAGTCGGTTAATGATAGATTACCCGACTTGTATTAAGTTCAATACTTATTAATTAGTGTTTAAAGTGACGCATGCCTGTAAACACCATTGCAATACCATGCTCATTAGCTGCATCGATCACCTCTTGATCACGCATAGAGCCACCCGGTTGAATCACTGCAACAATCCCTGCTGCTGCTGCTGCATCAATTCCATCACGGAATGGGAAGAAAGCATCAGATGCCATCACAGAGCCTTTCACTTCTAAGCCTTCATCAGCCGCTTTAATGCCTGCAATCTTCGCACTGTATACTCGGCTCATTTGCCCCGCGCCAACACCGATTGTCATCCCTTCTTTAATGTAAACAATCGCATTAGATTTAACAGATTTTGCTACTTTCCAAGCAAATAATAAATCTTGTAATTCTTGTTCTGTAGGCTGACGTTCTGTGACCACTTTTAGATCATCAATACTCACACGCCCTAAATCACGTTCTTGGACTAATAAACCGCCATTCACACGTTTGAAATCAAAGGCTGGGGCACTCTCTTTCCACTGACCGCATGATAATAAACGTACATTTTTCTTCACACGTACCGCTTCTTGTGCAGCGGCTTCCACTTCAGGGGCAATAATCACTTCGACAAATTGACGCTTAACGATTAATTGTGCTGTTTTCTCATCTAAAGGACGGTTAAACGCGATAATACCGCCAAATGCAGACGTTGGATCCGTTTTAAAAGCACGCTCGTAAGCTTCTAAAATATTCTCACCAATTGCCACACCACATGGGTTAGCATGTTTAACAATCACACATGCAGGTTCATCAAAGGTTTTAACGCACTCTAAAGCTGCATCGGTATCCGCCACATTATTAAAAGATAAGGCTTTACCTTGTAATTGTGTTGCAGTAGACACAGACGGCTCAGTGACTGCTTTTTCAGTATAAAAAGCAGCTTTCTGATGAGGATTTTCACCATAACGCATACTTTGTGCTTTATCATATTGTAAAGATAAAGTTGGTGGGAAATCTTTATCTTCTGCTTCTGCCATACGTCCAAAGTAATTGGATATTGCACCATCATAACGTGCAGTATGAGAAAATACTTTACGGGCTAAATTAAAGCGGGTTGCAGTACTGACACTATGCTCTTCATTACTACGTATTTCTGTTAATACTTGCTCATAATCAGCACTGTCGACGACCACTGTCACAGAAGCATGATTTTTAGCCGCAGAGCGCAACATAGCAGGGCCACCAATATCAATATTTTCAATAGCAGATGCTAAATCACAATTGGGATCGGCAATAGTTTGTTCAAATGGGTATAAATTCACAACCACTAAATCAATAGGGTAAATGCTGTGTTCCCCCATTACTTCATCATCAATCCCACGTCGTCCTAATAATCCACCATGAATTTTAGGATGTAAGGTTTTTACACGCCCTGCCATCATTTCAGGAAAACCTGTATAATCGGACACTTCAATCACAGGTATATTATTTTCTGTGAGTAACTTTGCAGTCCCCCCCGTTGAAAGTAATTCTACACCTAACTCACTTAAGTGACGTGCGAATTCAACGATTCCAGATTTATCAGACACGCTAATGAGTGCGCGTTGAATGCTTGACATGCAATTCCCCTTGATGAAACTGACAGGTAAATGTCCTGTTGCAATGAGTAATGAGTGGAAACTAAACCGCCCATTGTAAAATTTTTTACGCTGACAATGAAGTTATTCCCGCATTTGAAGCAAAAATAATATTATTTTACTGTTGCGTAACATAAGAAAATAGAAAGGAAATCAATGTGTTTGACCATATTAATGTTGTTTTAATTGCGACAACTCATTCAGGTAATATTGGAGCGGCAGCGCGGGCGATGAAAACCATGGGTTTATCACGCTTAACCTTGGTCAATCCTAAAACATTTCCCAGTGAAGAAGCCACCGCTCGCGCCTCAGGGGCACAAGATATTTTAGAGAATGCACGGGTGGTCACGTCATTGGATCAAGCATTATTTGATAGTGAAGTGGTATTTGGAGCCAGCGCACGCTTACGTAACCTTTCTTGCCCTTGTATCCCACCACGAGAGTATGCAGAAAAAATTATTCATGAACATACAGGGCGTAATATTGCATTGTTATTTGGGCGTGAAAGCTCAGGATTAACCAATGAAGAATTAGACCGCTGTCACTACTTAGTCAATATTCAAACAACAGAAGATTTTTATTCACTTAATATTGCTGCCGCAGTACAAGTATTAAGCTATGAATTACGATCTAGTTTTTTATATGCGCAACAGCATAATATAAAAGATAGCAATAAATTAGACATCACAACAGAAAGTGATGAAGCCTTAGCATCAGGGAAAAGTATGCAGCATTTTTATCAAAGCTTAGAGTCATTAATGGTTGAGGTGGAGTATCTTGATCCTAAAAATCCACGTTTTTTAATGCGCCGTTTGCATAATATTTTTAACCGTATACGTTTAACCCAAAGTGAAATTAATATCTTACTTGGTATCTTGGCAGCTATTAAAAAGTATCTTTCCCATAAATAGCAGAAGCTATCACACATTATAATAAAACCTAAACACTATTCTAGTCATATTACAAACAACGCCATTATAGCAGGGTTAATAATAGGGTTAAGGTGCATATCAGTTATTTAATATAAGAAAAAAAGCTTAGCCAACAGGTTAAGCTTTGAAGGAATAACTACTTTAGAAGTGCATCATTTAATCAGACAGACTAATGATGTGTAGAAAACATGTAATATATGATTTAAATTGATGTAAATAGCAATTATTTAGGGTAAACCCAAATGGTTTGACGACCTTTTGCCCCATTAATTGCTGCAAAATCAACTGCTTGACCTCTTTTTAGTGTTTTAGTTTTATGGTGATTATTAGGCACAATCGTACTAAAATGCACAAATACATCTTCGCTTCCATCTCTAGGAGCGATAAACCCAAAACCACTTTTACGATCAAACCATTTTACTTCCCCAGTGTGCATTCTGTAATTAGCATCTTTTACTGTTTTTAAGCTCACATGGCGCATTTCTGCCTGTGCAGTAAAACTGGATAAAATACCGATACATGTTAAGAGTAAAATAATGGTTTTCATGATGCTATCTACTTTCTAACTAAAATGACATGAATTTAAATCTATTAATTAGTATAAAAGCAAAAGCTATACCATACTTTATATGATGGATAAAAATTTATTAAAATCAATCAAGTAGGTTGATTTTTCTAGTAAATATGAAATAACTAAGATAGCAGCCGTTATTCAGCTGACAGCTGATTGACGAGATAATGACTGTATTCACTGTCTACATTTTTGTAGTATTAGCGGTGTTAGTTTTTAGGTAAAAAATAAAATGTAGGTAAAAAAAGTATATTTACCTCTTGACATCATCTTCCCAGCCCCTATTATTAGCAGTCAATGTGGAGGAGTGCTAAAATTCCCCTACACAACGAATATACTGGCTATTTAGTAAAACAAATAAGCTAAAAAATTAATTGAAGGAGTTAATCAATGGCAATCCGTCCATTACATGACCGTGTTATTGTAAAACGTGTAGAAGAAGAAAAAACAACAGCTTCTGGTATTGTCATTCCTGATTCAGCAACTGAAAAACCAAGTCGTGGTGAAGTGCTTGCTACAGGTAACGGAAAAATTTTAGAAAACGGTGAAGTACGTGGCTTAGACGTTAAAGTTGGCGACACTGTTTTATTTGGTAAATACTCTGGTACTGAAGTAAAAGTAGACGGCGACGAAGTATTAGTGATGCGTGAAGATGACATCATGGGTGTTATTGAAGCCTAAGCCAACACAACTTAAGTACTTAATTTAAGTAAGTTGTACCGAATTAAAGATTAATTAAAGAATACAGTTTAGAGGTTTTATACACATGGCTGCAAAAGAAGTTCGTTTTGGTGATGACGCACGTCAAAAAATGATTGCTGGGGTTAACATTTTAGCTGACGCAGTGAAAGTAACTTTAGGACCTAAAGGTCGTAACGTTGTTTTAGATAAAGCATTTGGCGCACCTACTATCACTAAAGATGGTGTTTCTGTTGCCAAAGAAATCGAATTAGAAAACAAATTCGAAAACATGGGCGCGCAAATGGTAAAAGAAGTTGCATCGCAAACTTCTGATACAGCAGGTGACGGTACAACGACTGCAACTGTTTTAGCACAAGCTATTTTAACTGAAGGGATGCGTGCAGTAGCTGCTGGCATGAACCCAATGGACTTAAAACGTGGTGTTGATAAAGCAGTATTAACTGTTGTTGAACGTTTAAAAGACATGTCTAAACCTTGTGCTGATGATAAAGCGATTGCACAAGTTGGAACTATCTCTGCTAACTCTGATGAAAACATCGGTAACATCATTGCAGAAGCAATGGGCAAAGTAGGTAAAGAAGGGGTTATCACTGTAGAAGAAGGGTCTGGTTTAGAAAACGAATTAGACGTTGTTGAAGGGATGCAGTTTGACCGTGGTTACTTATCTCCTTACTTTGTTAACAACCAACAAACAATGTGTGCTGAATTAGAAAGCCCACTTATCTTATTATTTGATAAAAAAATCTCTAACATCCGTGACTTATTACCACTTTTAGAAGGTGCAGCAAAACAAAGCCGTTCTTTAGTGATTATCGCTGAAGATGTTGAAGGTGAAGCGTTAGCAACATTAGTTGTGAACACGATTCGTGGTATCGTTAAAGTGGCTGCTGTTAAAGCACCAGGATTTGGTGACCGTCGTAAAGCCATGTTACAAGATATCGCTATCTTAACAGGCGCAACTGTTATTTCTGAAGAAATCGGTTTAAGCTTAGAAAAAGCAACACTTGAAGATTTAGGAACAGCAAAACGTATCGTTATCACTAAAGAAAATACTACTATTATTGATGGTGTTGGTGATGCTAAACAAATCGAAGATCGTGTACAAGAAATCCGTGCACAAATCGCTGATTCTAGCTCTGACTACGACCGTGAAAAATTACAAGAACGCGTTGCTAAATTAGCAGGCGGTGTGGCAGTGATTAAAGTTGGTGCTACAACTGAAATCGAAATGAAAGAGAAGAAAGCGCGTGTAGAAGATGCATTACATGCAACGCGTGCAGCGGTTGAAGAAGGCGTAGTACCAGGGGGTGGTGTTGCTTTAGTACGTGCTTTAAGTGCTTTAGATAACTTAAAAGGGGCTAACCATGACCAAGATATCGGTATTGATTTAGCACGCCGTGCCATTCAAGCTCCTTTACGTCAAATCGTTAGCAACGCTGGTGATGAAGCCTCTGTTATCTTAAACAATGTTGCAAACGGCGAAGGTAACTACGGTTACAACGCAGCAACAGGTGAGTACGGTGACATGATTGCAATGGGTATTTTAGACCCAACTAAAGTGACACGTTCTGCATTACAAAATGCAGCCTCTGTTGCTGGTTTAATGATCACAACTGAAGCAATGGTTGGTGAGTTACCTAAAGAAGATGCACCTATGGGCGCACCTGATATGGGTGGCATGGGCGGAATGGGCGGCATGGGCGGCATGATGTAATCATTGGATTGCATTGACGCTTAAGCACTCTTTTGCTTAGTCATAAAAAACCCGTTATCGAAAGGTAACGGGTTTTTTTATGCTTAAAATTTAGGTAGTCCTACATAAGTAGCGCAGAAATTTTATCTGGTTCCACGCGCTCTGCGCTGGAATCCCATCCCTGACGCTCTGCGTCATCTTGCTTAAAGTACCACGATGTCAGCTTAGAGGGGAGGACGCGGAGCGTCCAAGGCGGCATTACAACGCAGAGCGTTGTAACGAGGAAAGTATTGCTTTAAGCCCTTAACTTAATGGCAGTGACACAGAGCGTGTGGAACCAGATAAAAATAGGTAGGCTGGTGCTGACGAAGGAAGCCCAGCATATTAAAGCACAATAGATTTTTATTGGGCTTCTTGCATCAGCTCCCTTTACACTATTTACATCACACCAGTAAATAATGGATTACATACAAATAGCATGACCATGCTCATGTACTTCAACCAAAGCAGAATGTAAGCTTTTCACTGCGACATCATAATCTGCTTCATCAATCACAAATTGCATATCCACCTGACGCATAGATTGATGGATAGCTAATACACAAATATTATCTTTTGCAATAGCTGATACCGCTTTAGCTAAAATACCGGGGACTTGCATATTACTACCAAAGGCGGACACAATCGCGATTTTCTTCTGATCAAGCTCTGCTTCAGGGAATTGCGCTTGTAATGCGACTTGAATACGTTTCACCGTTTTAAGATTGGTATCTAAATAATGTGTAATCGTATTGGCATTCACATCTTTTGATACAATATGCGCTTTAAATCGTTTAATCAATGCCATGATTTCACGATCATAATCTTCAAGGCTGCCTGCCATATCTTGATCAAATAACTCAAGCGCATAGATCCCTTTATGACCTGCAATGATTTCAACACAAGGTTTATCACTGACATAATCACCTGTAATTAAGGTGCCTGCATGTTCAGGTTCAAAGGTGTTTTTAACGCGTAAGGCGACATTATTTTGACGTAAACCTTTAGCCGCTTTAGGGTGAATCGCTTCCATACCTAGATTGGCTAATTGATCTGCTACATCATAGTTAGTACGTCCAATGGGTACCGCATTCTCTTCACCCACTAGGCGAGGATCGGCACTACTTAAATGGAATTCTTTATGGATAATAGCTTCTTGAGCATCTGTTAATACGGCAAGACGACTAAATGTCATTTCACTATAGCCGCGATCAAAGGATGACATCAGTCCGTCTTCACTGTGCGCATACCCTGTAACAATTGGTAATTGTTTAGTCAGATCAACATTTTCAAATGCTGAACGAATGCGCTCATCTAAAGGCATATGTTGATTAGTTTGCCAGCCCGTTAAATCAACATAGCAAGCATCAACGCCATCTCGTTTTAACAGCTCTGCCATATTCCAAGCACTATGGGCTTCCCCAAGACTTGCTAACATTTCACGTACTGTAGTCAGATGAGCATCCAGTGCAAAGTGACCATGCATACATAAGCTATGCAGATCAGTTAAACATTTTTGTGCTTCTTGCAAACGCTCATCAATAAAGGTATTTGCTTGCGTTAACAGATCGCCTTCACCAAATAACGATTGGTTTATCTCGTACATTTCACGTTTTAGGTGCTCAAGCGCATCTAACCAGCTTGTATCTTCAATACTGCTAGCAAAAAGAGCGTATACCCCCGGTTGACCGCTTTTCTTATGCTCAAGCAGTTTATCAGTAATACCGCCATAGGCAGATACAACGAAAACCCGTTGATACAAACTATCAGGGTTACTCGGTTTAAAAATAATGTTATCTCTTACCGACACATAATTTGACATTGATGTGCCGCCAATTTTCTCTACTGTATGCATAATTTTTAAATAACTTGATTAAAGTGCTGAGTGAAGTTTTCTATGTTGGCTTAAGTATAACTAAAAAGCCATATATATCCTATATATAGTGGCTCATGATAAACTTATATTTATTCAATAACGGTAATAGAAGTAATATGTTGACGACTACACATATATTCAAATCTAGGTGATTGCTAACAAAATAGCTGAACAACTTGGTTACAGCTGGCAGTATAGACAAAAAACATATTTGAACGAGATGCTGGTGTAATATTATCGTTAGAACCGTGCATTATATTGCAATCAAATATAATTACGCTACTTTGTGCAACGTTTACTGAAAATATATCTTTCGCTAGTTCCCTATATTGGGCTTTTATAGTCTCATTTCTTAGCAAGTTTCAGATTTTATAATACGGTCATATCCACTACTCTTTTAATACGATAAAGCAAAATATAGAGAGTGAGATGAAAACACAAAAATGTATTGATTATCATCGTGTAGCAAAAGCCATTGCTTATATTCAAGCACATTTTAAAGAACAGCCGACCCTTGATACTATTGCCGATCATGTTCATTTAAGCCCCTATCATTTTCAGAAATTATTTACCCAATGGGCAGGGGTTAGTCCAAAAAAATTTTTACAATTTATTAGTGTTCAACATGCTAAGCAGCTATTAAGTCATTCTCAAACCAGCCTTTTTGATGCCTGCCATGATACAGGGCTATCTGGTACCAGTCGTTTGCATGATTTATTTGTCACAATAGAAGGCATGACCCCAGGGGAATATAAAAATAAAGGGGAGAATTTATCTATTAATTATGCTTATCAAGAGACACTTTTTGGATCACTTTTTATTGCTTCAACAGGTAAGGGAATTTGTTATATGGGCTTCTCTGAGCAAAAAGGGGATTGTTTATTAGAAGTAAAAAAACAATTCCCTTATGCTCATTTTGAACAGAAAACAGATTCTATTCAGCACAACGCACTCAAAATTTATCATGAAGATTGGCATCATATTGATAAGATTAAATTACATTTAAAAGGGACAGCATTTCAGCTTAAAGTATGGGAAACATTGCTCAAAATTCCAATGGGAAATTTGGTCAGTTATGGTGATATTGCGCAAAAAATTAATCATCCCAAAGCAGCTCGTGCAGTAGGAACAGCCGTAGGCAGTAATCCCATTTCTTTTATTATCCCATGTCACCGTGTTATTCAATCCAGTGGGATGTTAGGTGGGTATATGTGGGGGACAACACGAAAATCAGCCATTATTGGCTGGGAAGCGGCACAGCTTAGCCAAGAAAGATAATGAATAATGGCAGATATAAAATAACTGAGGTTACGCATTAGTCAGAAAGTGATGAGTGCGTACCTTCAGTGCTTACAAAATTTTCAGGAAAATGAGGATGGGTAAATGTATTCAAGACCACATTCCCACATCAGGATATGCGGGAATAAGAGGGTATTCTGACATACTTATAGGTTGGATAGACGTAGGAAACTCAATATTCAAATATTATTATTCCCCAAGCCACGACTCTATTGTCTAAATTTTACTTAGAGCAAGAACTTCCTTTGCTTGTTGCAAGTGTTTCTGAAGCAACATCTTCCAAAACTTGATAAAGCTTACCATCCCCTTTGCTTTCTTCACATCGTAAGATAGTTGATAAATCATAAGTAATTCGTTCATCAACTTCCATTGCCACATCTGTTCCACCATCTTCATTATAGGCTATGCAATAGGTTGCCTCTAAGCAACCTTTATTACAATAATAGATAAAACTTCCATCATCGTAATCTTTACCTACTTCACATTTGCCATCAGTTGGATAGTTTTTTAGTACAACATAGCTAGTACTTGCATGAGAGATAGAGATGCTAAATAGCATTATTAAAAAAATTGCTATTAAATGTTTTTTCATCTTTTTCTACAGGTGTTGTTGATAATAATAATAATTATGGCAGTTTTTACTATTGATATCTACGTCAGCACTAATCGCTACATGTAGGAGAAATATGATACATCCCTTTTATCTGGCTCTAATACCCCAGCATTGAAACCCCACCTTTCCTCTCATTCACACAGAGGTTTAAGCTTTGTTATTATAAGTTATTTATATATCCCTCATACATGTTATCCTTTATTATTCTATATAATTTTTTATATCCAAAATAATGAATGGATAACTTAAAATATGAAATTTAATGAAGACTCTCGTGTAAAAATTCCCTCTATTCTGCATTTAATCCGCTTAGGTTATCAATACTTATCTTTAAAAGATCCAAATATTACTTGGGATAGCTCAACAAACATCTTTACACATATATTTAATCAAAGTATTCAGCGTATTAACCCTGAATTAAGTGATAGTGATATTAAGCAACTTTATGATGAAGTTTCACTATGTTTAGAAAATGAAGATCTGGGTAAAGTTTTTTACGAAAAACTTATTGATAAATCAGGGGCGCGTTTAATTGATTTTGAAGATTTTAATAATAATACATTTAATGTTGTCACCGAGCTGACTTATAAAAAAGGCGATGAAGAATTTAGACCTGATATCATTTTATTAATTAACGGGATGCCACTGGCTTTTATTGAAGTAAAAAAACCAAATAATCAAGACGGTATACTTGCTGAACATAAACGGATTCAAACACGCTTTCAAAATAAGAAATTTCGTAAATTTGTTAACATCACTCAATTGATGGTGTTTTCCAATAATATGGAATATGACGATAGTTCACCAACGCCTATTGAAGGGGCTTTTTATGCTTCAGCCTCCTATCAAAAACCTGTTTTTAACTATTTTCGAGAAGAGCAAAATTTTAACTTAAATAAATTGCTGTTAAAGCTGGAAGATAGCAATGAAACAGCCGTATTGAAAGATAATAATTTATTGGGTATCAATCAATCACCTGAGTTTATTAAAAATAAAAATCCGAATACACCGACTAACCGTATTTGTACCTCACTTTTTCAGCGTAACCGCTTAGCTTTTATCCTTGAATTTGCACTAACGTATGTAAAAGAAAGCACAGGATTGCAAAAGCATATCATGCGTTATCCACAAATGTTTGCCACTAAAGCAATTGAACAAAAACTAGAGGCAGGTATTAAAAAAGGTATTATTTGGCATACACAAGGCAGTGGTAAAACAGCACTGACTTATTACAATGTAAAATATCTATCTTATTATTTTCAAAAGAAAAATGTGATTGCTAAGTTTTATTTTATTGTCGACAGATTAGACTTGCTTATTCAAGCAGGCAAAGAGTTTAAATCCCGTGGTTTAGTTGTACATAATATTGATTCACGAGAAGCTTTTAGCAAAGATATTAAACAAACATCTGCTATTCATAATCATTCAGGTAAAGCTGAAATTACAGTCGTTAATATTCAAAAGTTTAAAGATGATCCCAATGTGATAAAAAGCAAGGATTACAATTTAAACATTCAGCGTGTATTTTTTTTAGATGAAGTACATCGGAGTTACAATCCCAAAGGGAGTTTTTTAGCCAATTTAGAGCAATCTGATAATCATTCAATCAAGATTGGACTAACGGGAACGCCTTTATTAGGTAATGATTACAATTCAAAAACACTTTTTGGTGATTATATTCACAAGTATTATTACAACGCGTCGATTAAAGATGGCTATACCTTGCGTTTAATACGAGAAGAAATTGCAACCAGCTATAAATTAACCATGAAAAAAACCTTGGAAGAAATCGAGGTATTAAAAGGGGGGGCAGATAAAAAATTTGTATATGCCCATTCAAAATTTGTGGCACCAATGCTGGATTATATTGTCAAAGATTTTGAGAAAGCCCGTATTGCAATGAATGACAATACAATAGGGGGGATGGTGGTTTGTGATTCATCTGATCAAGCCAAAATGATGTATGAAATTTTTCAGCACACCTATGCAAAAACAAAGACCAGTACATCAGAGTCAAAAACAGACTATAACGCAGCAAAAAAAGAAAACAGTAGAGTTAACACCGCAGCGGTGATTTTGCATGATATTGGTACAAAAGAAGAGCGTAAGCAGTTAGTTGAAGATTTTAAAGAAGGTAAGCTAGATTTCTTATTTGTATTTAATATGCTGCTGACAGGGTTTGATGCGCCCCGTTTGAAAAAATTATACATCGGTCGTGTAATTAAAGCGCATAACCTATTGCAAACATTAACCCGCGTTAACAGAACCTATCAGGATTTTAGTTATGGTTATGTGGTCGATTTTGCAAATATTGAGAAAGAGTTTGAAAAAACCAATAAGGATTATTTTAAGGAATTACAGTCAGAATTAGGGGATGAAATAGCGCATTATAGCAATTTGTTTAAGTCACAAGAAGAAATAGATGAAGAGATACAAGAGATTAAGGAAGTTCTATTTCAATATGACACAAATAATGCTGAAGTGTTTTCACAGCAAATAACACAAATAAAAAATCGTACTGAGATTTTAAAGATTACACAGATTCTAAACAACGCTAAGAGCCTGTATAATCTCATTCGCTTATCTGGCGAGTATCAGATGTTGGATAAGTTAGATTTTCAAAAACTGACCGTATTATCAAAAGAAGCCAACAATCGTTTAGCTTTAATTAATACTAGGGAAGCCTTAGAAAATAATGTGAATACAGAGAGTTTATTAAATGTTGCGCTTGAGGATGTTCTTTTTGATTTTACGAAAGTGAAAGAAGAGGAGATGGTTTTAGCGGATGATTTAAAAGATACTTTGCAAAAGACACGCAAAGGTTTAGGGAAAAATTTTGATCCACGAGACCCTGAGTTTATTTCATTAAAAGAAGAGCTAGAACGCTTATTTAAGAAGAAAAATTTAAATGACATTTCTAAAAAGCAGATGCAAGATAACATTCAGGCACTGAATGGCATTTATCATAAGGCTGAAGAGCTAGAGCGTAAAAATCAATTACTTAAAGCAAAGTATGATAATGATGAAAAGTATGCGCGTTTACACAAGCGTTTAATGGAAAAAGATCCGTTAACAGATAGCGAGATTAAGTTGTTTGAAGCCTTGAAGGGCTTGAAAACAGAGATTGATAAGCACATTCAGCAAAATTCAAAAGTGCTGGAAAACGAGAGTTTTGCCGAAAGAATGGTAAAACGTTTAGTGATTGATCAGTTTATGAAAAAGCAGCGTATACCACTGAATGCCGTGGCAACAAAGCGGATTAACAATTTAATTATTAAAGAATATATGAATGAATATAATGGGGTGGCAGCATAAACACGTTGTTGCTGCATTATATTTTTTGAGTAAGTGATGACAAAAACACTAGAATTTGAAAAACAAACCAAAGCACTGATTGATGATTTAAAAAGTGTTTGTGCGAGTTATGGTTTAGGCAATGATGGGAATGAGTTTAAGATCATCACCCAAGTTTTTTTATATAAGTTTCTGAATGATAAGTTTGTTTATGAAATAAAACAGTTAGATGAAAATATTGCTAATGCTGAAAATTGGGAAGATGCACTAAAAGCATTGAGCGAAGATGATTATGAGATGCTCACTATGCAGTTAAGTGAGAGTACAGCGGTTATTCAGCCTGATTATTTTATTTCTTCCTTATTTAATCGACAAGATGAGCCAAGGTTTGCAGATATTTTTGATACCACATTAACCAGTATTGCTAAAGATAATCTTGATATATTTTCTGTATCAACTGAGACTGGTGAAAAAATCGTACTGTTTGAAAATTTAAGCAAGTATATAGTAGATAATCGCGATCAGTTTTGTAAGGCGATTGTTAATAAGCTGGTGGGTTTTAGTTTTGAGAATATTTTTAATGAGAAATTTGATTTTTATGCGGGTATTTTTGAATATCTGATTAAAGATTACAATACCAATAGTGGGGGGAAGTATGCGGAATATTTTACCCCTCATGCGGTGTCAAAGATTATGGCGCGTTGTTTGGTGTCTGAGCAAGAAGTGGGTAAAGTTAATGATGTGACCTGTTATGATCCGTCGGCGGGTTCTGGTTCGTTGTTGATGAATCTTGCTCATCAAATTGGTGAAAATAAATGTACGATTTATTCACAAGATATTTCACAAAAATCATCAGGTTTGCTGCGCTTAAATTTAATTCTTAATAATCTTGTACATTCAATTCATAATGTGATTAAGGGGAATACGATTCTTGATCCTTTTCATAAGCAAGAGAGTGGTGAGTTAACACAGTTTGATTATATTGTTTCAAATCCACCGTTTAAGTTAGATTTTTCTGATTTTGCTGCTGATTTAGATACTAAGGAAAATCACAAGCGTTTTTTTGCAGGGATTCCGAAAGTACCAGCGAAGAAAAAAGAGTCGATGGCGATTTATTTGATGTTTTTGCAGCACGTCATTTTTTCGCTGAAAGAGAATGGTAAGGCGGCGGTTGTTGTGCCGACGGGGTTTATTACCGCGCAAAGTGGGATTGATAAGAAAATTCGTAAGAAGTTAGTTGATGAGAAGATGTTGGCGGGTGTGGTGAGTATGCCGTCGAATATTTTTGCGAATACAGGGACGAATGTTTCGATTTTGTTTATTGATAAGTCGAATAAAGAGGAGGTTGTGCTGGTTGATGCCTCGAGTCTTGGGGAGACGGTTAAGGAGGGTAAGAATCAGAAGACGGTTTTAACTGCGGATGAAGAGAATCAGATCATCAGTACTTTTAATGATAAGAAGGCGGTTGATGATTTTTCTGTTGTGGTGAGTTATGAAGATATTGCAGCTAAGAATTATTCTTTAAGTGCAGGACAGTATTTTGAAGTTAAAATTGAGTATGTGGATATTACAGAGGAAGAATTTTTACAAAAAACTAAAGATTCCATCAAAATATTAGATGAATTATTTAGCCAATCACGTAAGCTTGAAGTTGATATTCAAAGACAGTTAGCTGGAGTGAAGTATGGCAGTTAATAGCTGGTCACGAATTCAAATCTCTGAATTATGTGATGTAATAGTCGATTGTGTGAATAAAACAGCTCCAAGTCTTGACTATGAAACCCCTTTTAAAATGATCCGAACAGCTAATATTAAGAAAGGGCGAATTAATTTAGATGGATGCCGTAGTGTTAGCAAAGAGACTTATGAAAAATGGACACGTCGTGCAACAGTAGATGAAGGGGATGTTTTACTAACACGTGAAGCACCTATGGGAGAAATTGGTCTAGTTAATTTTCAAGAAACCGTGTTTCTTGGACAAAGAATTATGCAATATAGAGCAAACCCTAATAAATTAGATTCAGACTACCTGCTATATGCTTTTCTTTCACCAGATTTACAATATCAATTCAAGCGTCATAATAACTCAGGCTCTACTGTAAGCCACATAAAAGTACCCGATTGTTCAAAGTTTGAAATAAGTTTACCTTCTTTAATTGAACAAAAAAAAATCTCAAAAGTATTACGTGATTTAGACAAAAAAATAGAACTCAACAACAAAATCAATGCTGAGCTAGAGGCTATGGCTAAGCTGATTTATGATTATTGGTTTGTGCAATTCGATTTTCCTGATGCTAATGGTAAACCATATAAATCATCAGGCGGTAAGATGGTTTATAACAAAGAGTTGAAACGTGAAATCCCTGATGGTTGGGGTGTAGATATTATTAATAATATTATTGAAGTTAAAGATGGTACACACGATTCACCTAAAGCTAAAGAATCAGGGTATCCACTAATAACATCTAAACATTTAAAATTAGAAGGTTTAGATTTTGAAAATGCTAATTTAATTTCAAAAGAAGATTACAAAAATGTTAACAAACGAAGCAAAGTTGATACAGGTGATATACTTTTTTCAATGATTGGTAGCATAGGTGAAATATACAAAGTAGATGAAAAAAATATTAATTTTGCAATAAAAAATGTTGCATTATATAAATCTTCTAAAAAACCTGAATATATCAATTTTATATATACATTTTTAAAATCTTACGATATGCAAAGGTATATGGGGAATGTGACTTCAGGCAGTATTCAAAAATTTATTGGATTAGGTGCTTTACGTAATATGCCTATTTTGGTAAATGATGATGTCATTATGAAATTTGTTAAAACTACTGAATACCTCTTCCAGAAGAAAACCCTGATTAAATTAGAAAACCAAGAATTAACAAAACTCAGAGATTGGCTATTACCCATGCTCATGAACGGACAAGTCACCGTAAAAGACACATAACACCACAGCTATTAACTACCTAGCCAGATAAAAAATTAAAAAGGGGACACACTACCCCTTTTTTAATTCCCCTCTCCAAGCCATATATCTATAATCATTAAAAAACTACTATAACGTAGTTGTAATCTACAAAGTAATCTTAAGAGGTAGTCTTAGGTATTGCAGCGTAGAATCCTGTAGAAGCAATAGAATAAATCTTTTTAGCTGTCCGTAGAATTCTTTGTACCCAATCATAGAAAAATGTGATTGCAATAAAAACAATCACTTAAATTTACCCATACAAAATAACTATGTGTAGGTTGGTGCTAACGTAGGAAGCTCAATAAAAAAATATCACAATAATTATTTAAAGGTTTCTTTTCATAAAATACAGATTTTGAAGAGGTGGGGAAAATGAATAATTTACCTGTAATTTTGGGCTTTGTAGCTTAGTGCTAACCCACAACAGGGGAATTTTTAACTCAAAAATTACAGAAAGTAATCAAATAAAAGGCAGGAGAAAGAGAAAAAAATTAGAAAAAAAAGGTTGCTAAATTCTGTGAATTGGATAATGATAAAAAAGAACAGGGGCAGGTCTCTCAACCTACCCCCAATCCGCGCGAATTTCTCAGGTTCGCACTGGTTACACACTGTCTACAGCAGTTTGTAACGTGACACAATTGTACCATAGATCCGCCCAGCAACTCATGCAGGACGGCGTGCGAGTGCATACATCACACTACAAAACCGTAAAAACAGTGTGTTTGAACTTATTTTTTTAAGATTAAACGCATGGATAACACAACGCAACAATACACACTAGTGCGCCCTTATGCGCTAGATCCACGTATAAAAAAATCAAAAACCAAACAGGCAAATGCTATTTATACTGCTATTTTTGCGCCCAAAAATAGCAATCTACGCCATGTTACGCTTATATTTTGTGCTGATGTTGCCCGTTACGGTTTTGTAGATCCTGTGATCTCCAAAAAAACCTTCCCCCCTCTCCCACACACTTCACACACTCACTGAGCAAGGAAAAATCATGGCTAATTACTCCTGTATAAACCACCCTGAAAAAGATTACTTGCTCATTCTGCGCACTTGGCAAATAGAATTTTGTGAAGGTGACAAAGTGGCAGCGGGTTTATTATCCATTTTTGAATATTGGCACAATATAAAATATACACAATATTTAAACAAAGCAGAAAGGAAACGCCAAGCTAAGGATTTACTACAATTTCATAGCGAAACCGACCTGATTGATAAAATGCTCAGCATCACTCATACCCCTGCAAATATCAGAAAAGGCATCAATTTTTTAAAAGAAAAACAGGTGATTACTATTCATCGCAACCCGAGTAAACGCTACGCTTACGACCGAACCCGCCACTTTTTATTCCACCCTGAAGTGATTAATCAATGGCTTACTGAACAATATATTCAATCAAAAAAAGAACAAACTGCTAAGAAAGAAACCCCCCACAAAGGAGGTGAAAAACAAGAAAACTTAACGGTGCACCCCTTGAAAGATATCGCACCTACCCCTAATCAGCAGCAGGTTATATCACCTCCTGCTGCTGATTCTCTCAATCCTGAAGAGAAAGAGATCAAACACGCCACTATTCTATTTTCCTTGCTGCAAGATCTACCCCTAAAAGCACATATTAAAACCTCCAATATATTGGAAAGTTTACATAATTCTGCTTTATATCAACCTGTATTTGATGAATGGCGCCATGCCATAAAACAAGGTGATATTAAAAACAAATACGCCTATTTAGCCGCTTTGGTCAAACGCGCCAATGAAGGTACATTTACTTCTACGCAAAGCCAACACCAACAAGATAGCCAGAAAATCACAGGGATTATCGACGTGAACCGCGATAAACCCAGAGCACAACAAGCCCATGATATTTTCCCACCTTACAAAGCATGGAAAAAAGTCCAACAAGCTCTAAGTAAAATAATTCCAAAACCTGATTATATGAATTTCGCCCTACCCACT
>Ga0193950_1000046_pt1 | contig 44458 bp, 38 predicted proteins | sample BB_1_MG_FD_144485 | JGI IMG/M metagenome (GOLD analysis project Ga0193950, IMG submission 144485) | Microbial mat bacterial communities from the Broadkill River, Lewes, Delaware, United States - BB_1_MG | ecosystem: Environmental > Aquatic > Freshwater > River > Microbial mats | place: USA...
CTTGTTTCAAGCTTTGTGAAACGATCATTTCTAATAAAGGAGCGAAGACTTCTGAAACCTTATTTAGCCTTTGAACATAAGCTTCATAACTGGGTAATTTAGGAAACCAAGCCCGTAAATGGCGGTCGGTGTACTTGTAAATCTTGGAAATATCTGTCTTACCATCAATAATTCCAAATAGATAGATTGTTATAACTTCTTCATCTGTAAAGCTTAAATCTGAATGGTTTGACATTCTTTGGCAATAAACCCAAAGCTTTTCATGATAATGCTTGCAAACATATAAATAAGTTGTTATTAATTGCTCTTGCCAGTTCATTACATTAAACCCTTCATTGAAATTAAGGTAGGTTTTGTCATTTGCCTTAATTTTAGGAGAAGTTTAAATGGACTGGCTACAGATTTTTTAGCTCTTTATTCACATTTATGTGGAAACAATGATTTTTGAATGTTGGGTTTCGTTCCTCTATCTTGTATTTTTATAAGTGATACCGTAGCGGCACTGCACGCAACGCTTTACCACTGAACCTAATTCAGTTGTGATGGATGACAGTGAATAGCCAAAATGTTTAATTGTGGGATGATTAAGATCACGAGGATGTTGCATGTAATGTCACTACAAGAGATTTAACTTAATGGTTAAGTCAACACACTACATAAAAAAACCTACTTGATTTAGAAAAACCAAGCAGGTTATTTGGATCTATAAACTTTTTTTACAATTTTTACTAAGCAGCAAGTTGATGTACAGCTAATAAATCTTCAACCCCTGTCACCGTTGCCAAGCTTAATAATTGTGGTGGGATATGCTGAAAACGTACCGCCTCATTTTGCTTGATTAACTCAATTAAAAAAGCTAAACCAGCACTATCAGATCGAGTCACCTGACTTAAATCAACAAGGGGTAGCTGTTTTTTATCAGGGATCTGTTTTGCCAACGTCCCCACTGTCTCAAAACTCAACTCCCCTGTTAAATACCAGCATTGTGTAGAATCTAACTCACTCACGATACTATTGCGCCTGTGCAGTACGGTGTTGGTTGTTACGATCAGCAATTTTTTTGATTAATGCGCTCATCCCGCCTTGTTGAATATCATTATTAAATTCACTACGGTAAGTTGTCACTAAACTAATGCCTGCTGCTTTAATATCATAAGCGCGCCATTTCCCATCTTTATAAAAATGCATACGGTAATCAATATCAACAGGTTTTTCAATACCACGAGAAACTTGTGTTTTAATCACTACATTTTTCTTACGCGGTGCCCCAACTGGTAAATAATTAACCTTAACTTCTTCCCCTGCCACTTCTACTAAAGAGGTTGCATAGGTGCGTACAAGTAAATTTTGAAATTCAGTAATAAACTGGGTTTGCTCTTCTTTTGAGGCTTTTCTCCAGCTTTTGCCTAATACTTTTTTAGACATCGCTTTAAAATCAAAATGCTCTAAAACAATCTCTTCAACCAAACCATAAACACGTTCAGGTTCTTTTTTCAGGTTATCTTTCTCTGTTTTTAATGCCATCAGCATTTTATCTGTGGTTTGCTTAATCACAGCTTGCGCATCTTTGACATCCATCTCTGCTGCCCAAGTATTCATACTCAACACTAAAAAAAGTGTACCGATAACAGCAGTCATCTGTTTTAATTGCAACATAGTTATTCCTTTTTTCTACAAAATACCTGTATTATTTATCGCCAGAGGCAGATTTATACAAAAATTGACTAATTAACTGTTCTAAAATAACGGCAGATTGGGTTAAATCAACTTCATCATTATGGGCTAAATACTCTTCATCTGCCCCCGCATCTAAGCCAATATATTGTTCCCCTAATACACCTGCGGTTAAAATACTGGCAGAGGTATCGGTGGGTAATTTATCGTATTGCTTATCTATGGACAAATAGACGATAGCTTCATATTCTTCGTTATCGAAATCAATATTGCTGACTCGCCCAATAGTCACCCCCGCCATTTTCACAGGTGCTTTTGCTTTTAAGCCGCCAATATTTTGAAATCGAGCCGTAATTGTGTACCCTTGATCAGAAAATGCCTCGTTGAGGTTACTGACTTTCATTGCCAGCATTAATAAGGCAGCAAACCCCAAGGTGACAAAAATACCCACCCAAATTTCCACCGTTGCTTTTTGCATAAACAAACCTCTAGCGTAATACGTAAATTGGTTTTAATTATATAGTGTTTTATGGCGAATTTCCTAGCATTAGACAGTGTGCTTTTTCTTAAAATGACTTTTGATAACTTATGACACGCAAATTACTTTCTTCACTCAGTGTAGGCTATTTTTTATTTTTGCCTTTATTTTTTCTAGTGCATCTAATTTTTAATAGTATAGGCATAACACAATTTTGGCTTTTATTTGCCATCACTATTGGTTTAAGTTTTTGGGGGGTGTCACAGCGTCATCTTGTTGTACCATTAGAAGGGATTGAAGGCAAAGCCAGCTTAGGGATTGGGTTCATTACAGTCTTTTTATTATTAGCTAATTTTTTAGTCGGTGTAGATCATGCTAGTGATAGTTATTTGTATCATTTAAATACCGCTTTTCCGATCAGTCTTTATCATGATGTATTTTCACACCAGTGGTTTGATTTGAATCATTACTCCGTGGGGTATCCCAAATTTGCAGAGTTTATTCAAGCCAATTTTTTACAGCTGACCCATCACCCTTATGGCTATGGTATGGCTAGTGTGTTAGTGATCCCTGCTAGTTATATCGTTAGCTTTATTTTTGCCCGACATTTTAATGTTTCCATTTCTAATGCAAAAATCATTGCTTTTACCTATGCGATTAATCCAATTAATATTGCTCAAGCGACCACAGGTTATATTGATACACTTCACGCTTTATACGTTTTAGTATGTATTGTGTTAGCGTTAAAAGCACGAACTAAGGGATTATGGATTTTATTTTTATTAAATTTAGCCGTATTAACCAATATAAAATTTACAGGTGTGCTTTTATTTCCTGTAATTTTAGTTTTTGCTTGTATTTGGCAACGTCACATTATTTTTAATAAAAAACATCGCTTATTTTATTTATTAGTCACACCTGTGGTACTCAGTTTAGGCGGTATTCATTATTTACATAACCTATCGGCATTTGCCACCCCTGTTTATCCTTTTATTGACAGTGCTTTAGCAACAAAAATCGCCTATTTATACACCCCTGCCACAGGAAAATTATCAGGTATTCTTGATTTATTTTGGCAGATTCCGACCCCTTTTTCACAGTTTGTCCTCTATGACGCGCTACAAGGTGCGTTTAGTATTTTATGGTATCCCATGCCTGTATTTATTCTTATTGTGATGGGAATCAGCATCTATCAGAAACAATATCAATTAAGTAGTATTTATTTATTATTTATTCTTTTACTACTGATTGATCCTGTGCCATCGATTGGGCGATATGTCAGTTATTTTCAACTTTTAGGCTTTTTTTCTTTTGTATATCTAGTAGTTGAATTTAAGTTGATTCAAAAGATAGTATGGTTATTACCTGCTACTTATGTGTGTGTAGCAGCGTTTATTTTAGTGGGTACAGAGGTGAGTTTATTACCCCAACGTCAACATCATGCCCAGCATATTGCGCCATTACTAAATCAAATAAACAGTATTAAACAGCAAGCGATTCCTATTTATTACAATATTCAATCAGGGTGTTCTGGGTATTATTGGTTAGCCCGTTTTAATGGTTTAGCCGTACAACAAGTAACACATGTTCCTGTAGAGGATAAGAATTATCTATTTATTACTGAAACAGCAGCAAAGAAATGTATTATTCAGCATAGTAATAATGTAATGGTTGAGGCAACACTACAGCAAACCACAGTAGACAGCCCCTTATTATATGTCAATATTACCCCACCAGCGGTAATCAAAGATTGTAAGATTTGCATTAGTGAATATGGCTGTATGTATTTACCTGCCCATATGTACCGTATGGAGTTAAATCTAAAACACCTCTTTAATTTCTCCAGTACAGAAGAAAAAAGCTTAAATCTAGTTTGCAAAACACAAGAAAATCAAATTATTGAGAAAAAACTTATTTTTCATTAAGGATAAATAGTGTTACCCTTTTTCGCTATCAAGTAACTATTCAAATACTTTATAGGAAGAAAAATGCCTGAAGAATGGGTTAAGCAGATGCAGAATCAAGTCGACTCAATCGAGAAGCTTGAGCAGTATATCAACCTATCTACTGAGGAAAGGCAAGGTATTGAGGGATCAAATAGTAAATGGGGGGTATCTCCTTATTTTGCATCCTTAATGGATAAAGATGATCCAAACTGTCCTATTCGTAAACAAGTGATTCCTTCTGCAAAAGAGCAGGTGAATGAGCATGGTATGGATAATTACCTTGTTTGGAAGGAGAACAGAGCCACGGAAGAAGTGCGACCTGATAGTATTGCACGGCAATATAAGGATCGGATTGCTTTTACGGTTGTAGAAACCTGTGGGATTTATTGCCGCCATTGTTTCCGTAAGGAGCTGGTTGTTGATAGAGATTTAAAGTTACGTTTAGATTTACAAGAGGGTTTAGATTGGATTGCAGCCCATCCAGAGATTCGTGATGTATTGGTCACAGGGGGCGATCCGCTGCTGCTGTCAGATGATAAGCTAAAGTATTTAATTAGCTCTCTTCGGGCAATACCCCATGTAGAAATGATTCGGATTGGTTCACGTTTGCCTATCATTTTACCGCAACGTATTACAGAGGGTTTAAAAGAGGCAATAGGGGGTTATCATAAAGTCCCTGTTTGGCTGAATACGCAATGTAACCATCCTAAGGAGATTACTGAAGAAACTGAAAAAGCAGTTTATGAGTTAATGACCTGTGGTATCAATGTCGGTAATCAAATGGTATTACTGAAAGGCGTGAATGATGATGTTGATACGTTTAGGGAGTTGCATCAAAAGCTGTTACGTATTCGTATCCGTCCTTATTATGTTTTCTATTGTGAGCCTGCACCAGGGATGGATCATTTCCGTACTACTGTGGAGAAAGGGGCGGAGTTGATTCGTGATGCATTACGAGGGCATACAACAGGTTTAGCACAACCTATGTACGTTTTAGCAACAAATATAGGTAAGATTCCGTTAATGCCTGATTATTATATTATGGATAAGAACGAGAAAGAGTACACATTACGTAATCATAAGGGTGAAGAGACTAAAATTCCTAATACACCTGCTTGATAATATAAGGATTAATAATGCAGGAAAATAAAGATTGTACTGTTAAGCAAAGTGAATTATTAGAGCATATTTTAAACTATGAAGAGTGTGATTTACGCCTTTCGTTATTAAAAGAATGGTTGCAGCATGTGCAAAAAAGTAAATGCTGTATTCCTGAGCATTTGCTGCCAGTTTTATTAAACTTGGGGGGGCGATATCAAGTATCAATCAGTCCTGTGTTGCAATACGTTTCATGTTAGAACACCACCCTCTTGGATGCTCTACATTCTTTAATTATTTAAAATATATCTAAAGATCTGTTTATATTATCTATCAATTCCCATGCTGCCATGTATTAAAACACCTAATCAATATTATTGAATTAATCATAATATTACTTGATATCTATACACAATCTTATCTATATAAGAAGATTAAACAAAAATGGTACAATATATGCAGAATTTTTTTGTTAAAATATAATATTTAGTGGGTTAGTTAGTTTAGATTTATATATTGAAAAAACTAGTATAATTTATATTTATATAATTTATTTTGGATAAAATATTAAATCTAAACTAAATAAAGTTAAATGATAATAAAGGAGGTAAATCCATGACTCAATCAGAACTAGTCAAACAGCTATTCCTGTCATTTAACAGTAAAGATAGTGATGCATTTATACAAGCAGCTAGAGAATATATTGATCGTGAAAAACGCAAAAAACATACACAAGTTGCTAAAGAACTAGAAAAAGCATTGTACCAAACAAGTAATATAAATGGAGCACAAAGACGGTTTAAAGCTAATATCCCTATTCCAAGAGATGCAGAAAAAGGCTTTCCTTTACTAGAAGTTCAGTACTTTGAAAAGGATTTTGATACCCTAATTTTATCTTCTGAAACAAAAGCACAACTTGAACGAATTATTTTAGAATTCAAAGATGCTGATATTTTATCTACTTATAATTTACATTATAAAAATAAAATATTGCTTTGTGGCAAACCAGGTACTGGAAAGACATTTTCAGTTCAAGCTATTAGCTCATTGCTATTTATCCCTGTAGTTTACATTAGATTTGATGCCATTATTTCTTCTTATTTAGGTGAAACAGCAGGAAATTTAAGAAAAGTATTTGATTTTATTGAAAATGGAACTTGGATTGTTTTATTTGATGAATTTGATATTATTGGTAAAAATCGTAATGACCATTACGAACATGGCGAAATTAAGCGAGTAGTAAATAATTTTTTACAAATGCTAGATAATTTTAAAGGTGAGAGTATTTTATTTGCAGCAACTAATCATCAAAATATTTTGGATAGTGCTATATGGCGACGATTTGATGCTGTAATAGATTATGATTTACCTGACCAGAAAATGAGACAACAACTTTTTGAGCAATATCTAAAACCTTTAAAAAGACAGAAAGATATTGATCTTTTACAAGCCGTAAAATATAGTCAAGGTTTATCACCCGCAGATATAAAAATGGTTGCTATTGAAGCCATGAAACTCGCTATCATTGATCATCGAGACACTTTAAGCAATGAGGATTTAAATTTTGCAATTAAAGAATTTATGCATCGTGAGAAAGTAAAGTTAGGTAATTAATTATGGAAAAATATCAGCACCTTAAACTGCCTATATTTCAAGGTAATATTGAACGAAGAAAACGAAAGGGTGGAGGGGGATTCTCATTACCTTCACACCGAAATAAAGCCCAATTCTCTCAAGAATCTCAAAAAAATAGCGAACAGTTAAGCCAAAATATCTTTACATTAAAAAAGAAATTTCCTCAAATAAATCCTAAATTAATTTTTGAATTAAATATCAATCAAGGTCTATCCGTTAATGACTTTGAACGTGAACTTTCATCAATGGGTATTCATATTTTATCAGTTGCTGAAAATAAAAAAGGAAGCTGGGTTGTTTTTAGTGATGATACTAATTTAAAGAAATTTCAAAAAAAACTGGCTACTTATGGCTCTAAAGATGGAGCAAAATATGACTTTTTTCATGCTATTGAATCATTTAATGATATCCCTGTAGAAAAGAAGCTTGGTGAAAATTTAAAGCAAAACCCCTTAAAAGAAGCAGCTGAGTTTGTTGATATTGAGTTATGGAAACTAGTTGATCCACAAGAAAATGAAAATTTTATCGAAAAATTAAAAGAAAAATATAGTGATCTAAGGCAATTTAGATTAACTGATAAGCTAATTACAAAATCCTTTGTTTTGTTACGAGTTAAGTTAATAAAAGGGGTTTTAAATGAAATTATTAAACTTAAAGAGATTGCCCGTATTGAGCGACCTATAACCCCTCAGTTTAAATCCTTTGAAACAAAATCACCTAATATACAAGAAATGCAATTCTTTGCGCCTAATGATAATGCAACAGGTATATTAATTATTGATTCTGGTATTATTTCAAACCACCCTATGTTAGAAAAATGTGTAGGTGGGGAAGAAAATTTTCAAACAGGGGAGCCTGAAATACAAGATACTGTTGGGCATGGTACAGCAGTAGCTGGCTGTGCTATATATGGAAATATTGAAAACTCTTTAAAAAACAAAATATTTACCCCATCAAACTGGTTATTTTCTGCTAAGGTCATGTATGCAGAAGAAGGTTTGCATGATTATCAAGCAGTTTATGATCCTGAAAAATTACTTGAACATCAATTTAAAAATGCTGTTGAAAGTTTTTTATCAAATCCTGAATATCATATTAAAGTTATAAATATTTCATTAGGAAATACAAATGAAATTTGGCATAAGCATTATAATCGCCAACTACCCCTAGCAGCATTAATTGATGAATTAGCTTTTACCTTCCCTTCTGTTGTATTTATAGTTTCAACAGGCAATCAATCACTTTGGCAAAATTATGACCCTATTAGCAAAGCTGTAGATAACTATCCTCATTACCTTATGGAAGAAGATTCCAATATTATCAATCCAGCCACTGCTGCTTTAGCATTAACAGTTGGCTCTATTGCAGATAAAGAAAAAATAGAATACGAACGATATGGAACAGAATATATAAAAATTCCCATTGCTAAGGCTGATCAACCTTCACCATTTACACGAACAGGCTTAGGGGTTAATGGCATGATTAAGCCAGAGTTAGTTGAATATGGCGGTAATGTGATTATATCAGAACAATATGGGCGTATTTATGAAGATATAGGAGGTAAATTAGCTGTATTGAACAATCAAATAAGTAATCCAATCATCTCTTTTAATACAGGTAGTAGCTTCTCTGCACCAAAATTAGCACATATTGCAGGTCTAATTGCCAATAAGTTTCCTGATAAATCAGCTAATTTTATTAAAAATATGCTCTTAATTGGTGCAGACTATCCTTTTTTACCTGATAAAGATTTTTATAACAATAAAGACAAGAAAAAAGCAGAGCAACTACATTTATCTATTTGTGGCTATGGGTTGAGCCAATATGATAGAGCAGTGCACTCTTTTAATAATCGTACTGTACTTTGGGATGAAGGGCTAATTGGATTAAATCAAGTTAAAGTTTACTCTTTACAACTTCCTGAACTATTTTTTACTGAAAAAGGTAGAAAAAAAATAACGATTGCTTTAACTTTCACTCCTGATACAAGGGCAACTCGAGGGGATAGTTATTTAGGTAACCGTATGGAATTTCATTTATTTCATTCAGTTAACCCAGAAATATTAATTGAAAAATATGGTATTATTGATGAACAAATAATTACTACTGGTGTTCCTGATGATTTAAAACAATTTGAAATAGATTTATTTCCAGGAGGAAATACACGAAAAGCAGGTTGCCACCAAAAAGCTTGGAAAATATATAAAAGAGAACCCAAAAAAAGACCAAAGCCACCTTTATCTCTAGTGCTTTTAAATATAAATAAATGGATTAATAATACTAAATATCAACAAGATTTTTGTATTTCAGTAATTTTTGAGCATGAAAAAGATATTAATATTTATAATAAAATAAAAACTAATATTCAGATAAGAGCAAGAGTTAAAGGCTAACCCAATATTTGCATGATAAAATCATTTTATTTACTCTCAAAGGAGATATTGCTTCTTTTTTTAACAAAATATTTTACAGTTAAGCATAATTATTTAGATAAAATATATTAGTTTTTTACCTACAAGCTACCCAGCACAATATTTTTTGTCTATCTGTAGAATGAAAGAAATAAATACTTCCTGTTTTATTCTTTAAAACTAAAACAAAAGAAGCTTTTCTATTTGCCTATATACTTGATTTTTTCCCTCCACAAGTTATTTATTCATCATCTTTAAAAAACTACTACTACGTAGTTGTAATCTAAAAAAGTAATCTTAAGAGGTAGTCTTAGGTATTGCTGGGGAGAATTTTATTGAAGCAAAAAAAGAAATTTCCTTAGCTATGTGTAGAATTCTTTGTGCCCAAAAGTAGAAAAATGTGATTGCAGCAAAAACAACAACTTAAAACCATCCCGTAGGGTGTGGCGAAATCTGGGTAAATACATGATTTTGCCGATGAGGTATCACAGATTTTGCCCGCCGCACCCCGATAACAAATCATAGAATATAAAAATAATATAAATATTAATTATCATAATATTGGATATAGAAACGTAAATATTTTGCTTGTAAATGTTGGGCTTCCTGCGTCAGCACCAAGCTACAACAGGGGGATTTATAAAATAATAATTACAGAAAATAATCAAATAAAAGGAAAGATTAGCAGAAGAAAAAATTTAAAAAAAAGGTTGCCAAATTCTAAAATTTGGAAGATGATAAAAGAACATAGAGAAGTTGGCGGAATATTCCTACCCCACCAACTCCGCATGAGTTTCCTAGGCTCATGCTGGTTACACACTGAAATGAGCAGTTTGTAACGTAAGACAATTGTACCATAGATCCGCCTAGCGACCCACGCAGGGCAAGACATGCGTACATATATTACACTACAAAACCGTAGCATCAGTGTGTTTAAACTTATTTTTTTAAGGTTAAACGCATGGACAACACAAGCCAACAATACTGCCTAGTGCATCCCTATGTACTAGAACCACGTATCAAAAAACCTAAAACAAAACAGGCAAACGCCATTTATACCGCTATTTTTGCGCTGCAAAACAGTAGCCTGCGTCATGTCGTGCGCGTTTTTTGTGTTGCCCCCTACGGTTTTGTCCCCACCAAACCCCTCTCCTCCCGCTTCCCTGTTGCCTCCCGTATACACTAAGGAATTGAAATCATGGCTAAATATTCTTGTATTAACCACCCTGAAAAAGATTACCTCCTCGTACTACGCAACTGGCAAATGGAATTTTGCAACGGTGACAAAGTTGCTGCGGGTCTGCTGTCGATTTTTGAATATTGGCACAATATCAAATACGAAAAATACTTAAATAAAGCTGAGGAAAAACGCCAGCCTAAAGACTTGTTGCAATTTCACAGCGAAACCAATTTGATTGATAAAATGCTCAGCATCACCCACACACCCGCAAATATCAGAAAAGGTATTCATTTTTTAGAAGAAAAACAAGTGATTAGCATACATCGCAACCCTAGCAAACGCTACGCTTATGATCGCACTCGCCATTTTTTACTCCATCCTGAAATACTTAACGAATGGTTACAAAGCTATGGCAAGGCAGATGCCACGGAAGAATTTACCCCAGATATTCCCGAAAAAGTGCAGCCTATTGATAAAAAAGCAGCCCGCAAAGATTCAAAAATCCTATTTTCTCTACTGCAAGATTTACCGCTAAAAGATCATATTGAGACCTCAAATATACTGGAAACTTTACATAATAAAGCCATGTATCAAGCCGTCTTTGATGAATGGCATCATGCACTCAATCAAGGGCAAGTTAAGAATAAATATGCCTATTTAGCGGGCTTAGTCAAAAAAGCAAACCAAGGGAAATTTAACTCGACACAAAGCCAGCACCAACAAAGTACACATAAAATTGTTGATATGATTGAAGTTGATAGAGAAAAACCCACGCCTAAACAAGCCCATGATATTTTCCCTACTTACGAAGCGTGGCAACTTGCCCAGAGCACTTTGAGTCAACAAGTTGAAAAATCAGAATACATGAATTTTGTATTACCCACCCGCGCCTATGAAAGCGATCAAGCTATCTTTTTACGCTGTGCCAATGTCTACGCCTATGATTTTATGGAAAGTAAAAAGGATAAATTAAGCGAGATTTTTGGTAAACCTGTACGGCTTTATATGGGGTAATAATACCTACAAGATTTTTAGTAAGGAAATTAATATGGAATCAACAATAAAACTATCAGAACCTTTTGATTTACAGAATGAATTACACCGAGTTAAAATTTTAACTGAAGCCTTAACCGCTTGTGTCTCTGATGATAAAGAATTGACCTATGAATATTTGCATCAACTATCAATCCTACCTAAAGAAAAACAGTTTTTATTAGTACGTTTTTCAGGCATTCCACATTATGATTATAAGAAAGAATTTGAAGGTTTTACTGATGTCATGAAATTTTTAGTACTTGCAATTAGAAGGATTGAAAAGCATCTAGAGAAAGAGGAAATGATAAAAGAACAAGAAAATACAAACTAAAATGCTTTTATTTTAGTGTAAATCTAAATTATCTCTTCTGCTAAATCAAAATAATCCCCTTAAACAGTTGATTAATCCTACTAATCAGTTTAGATTTAGTAAGATTCATAGTTAACAATGCAGGATGATGCCCATGCATGACTGGGAACATTTAGTAAAACATGCCATTTTAGGCACGGGACAACAAAATTTTGTACTCCCCTCATCTCATAACGCCCTTGAGCCCCTGTTAAAACAACTGACACCACACCCCCCCGAAATACAGCTATTACACGCTGCTGCATTGGTACATCAATATCAACGCTTAGGGCAAGAAGTGGAAAAAATAGATGCTCCCCCTTTAGTTGCCAGTACTGAAGAAGATAATCACTGTACTGTTAAACAAGGTGAACTATTACAACATATTTTAACCTACGACGAGCGCGCCTTAAGCCTCTCATTACTCAATGAATGGTTACAGTATGTACGGCAAAATCAGTGCTGTATCCCTTATCGCCTACTCCCCACCCTCTTAGATTTAGGTAATAAAACTAAATCAATTCGTCCCGCATTACAGCCTACTATTGGTGAACGTGGTAAATGGTTGGTTGGCTTAAATCCCCGCTGGCGATATATGCACACCACAACCGATTTGCAGCATATTTGGGATACAGGCAGCCCCAACGAGCGACAAGAATATTTTGTTCAACAACGCAAAGCTGATCCTGCTAAAGCATTGGAACAGCTACAAGCTACATGGAAACAAGAAGCGGTAAAAGAACGAGAAAGCTTTTTGCACAGTTTTTGGGCACAGCTTTCTATTAATGATGAAGAATTTTTAACTACCTGTACAGGTGATCGTAGTCAAAAAATTCGCGATTATGCCAGTACATTACTGGGTTCATTAAAAGACAGTCAACAATTTCAAACTTATATTAAATTAGTCTCCCAATATATCAGTAATACTAAAAAAACGACTTTACAAGTAAATTTACCTGATCAGTATGATGAAACATGGGCTGAATGGGGAATAGGACAAGAATCTAAACAAAAAGGGGTGGGAGAGAAATCATGGTGGTTATACCAACTTCTGCTACGTATTCGCCCCAGCTTATTCTTGGCACATTTTGATTTAAGTGTTGATGATTACTTAAAAAAAATACGCCGCTCTGATTTTAATGAGCTGCTAGATGACGCTTTAACAGATGCGATTTTAGCCCATCGTGATGATGAAACTGCGATTGCGCTGATTGAAAAAAATATGACGAAAAAGTCATTTTTAGCGACTTTAAAAATCTTTACCGCTATTCTTAGCCCTGAACAAAAATACACGCTATTAGAACAAGCGATAGAAAAATTAGGCGCAGGGGTTATCACCCGTTGGATTGATATGGAAAATATTTGTCAACTCTTCCCAACAGGGTTACCTCACCATTTATCTGACTATCTATGTACTGATATTTTATCCAAATTATTAAAAAATTATAAACACAGCTATAGTGTTAATTATACCTTAAATGCCATGGCACTATTACTACACCCTGAAAGCAATGAAGCTTTTCATAAATTAGATAAGCTGTGGCAAAAAGCAGCTGAAAAGAATACCAATATCACCGATTTTTTATCGATTTATCAATTCCGCGTCACCATGCATAAGGAATTTAACACATGAGCACAGTATTAAGAGAACACGCTGAACACCTTTTTGCGGAAGAGCTGGAGGAGTTGAAAAAGTCGGATACGCATTATTGCCCCCCTAATTGGGCTTTGTCTCCTTGGGCTGTGGTGACGTATTTAGTGGGTGGAAAATTAGATAATGGCTTTGAAGTCACACCTAAATATATTGGTAACCGTCGTTTAATGGAAATCGCCGTTGCCACCTTAACCACAGATCGCGCTTTATTATTATATGGTGTACCGGGGACAGCAAAATCATGGGTATCAGAACATTTAGCTGCGGCAATCTCAGGTAATTCTACTTTATTAATCCAAGGAACCGCAGGAACGAGTGAAGAATCAATCCGTTATGGTTGGAACTATGCCAAGCTATTAGCAGAAGGTCCTTCAATGTCTGCCCTTGTTGCCAGCCCAATGATGCGCGGTTTGGAAGAGGGTAAAACGGTACGTTTAGAAGAATTAACCCGTATTCCTTCTGATGTACAAGATACCCTCATCAGTTTATTATCTGAAAAAGTGTTGCCTATCCCTGAATTAAATGAAGAAATTTTAGCGCAACAAGGTTTTAATATTATTGCGACAGCCAATAATCGTGATAAAGGGGTCAATGAGTTATCCAGTGCTTTAAAACGTCGTTTTAATACGGTGATTTTACCTGTCCCCTCCTCATTAGATGAAGAGATCAGTATTGTTCAAAAACGGGTGGGGGATTTAGGTAAAGCTTTAGAAATTCCTAATGAACCGCCTGCTTTAGCAGAAATTCGCCGTGTTGTGATGATTTTCAGAGAATTACGTAATGGGGTGACGGAAAACGGACAAGTTAAACTCAAATCTCCTACCAGTACTTTAAGTACAGCAGAAGCTATTTCGGTGATGAATAATGGCTGGAGTTTAGCCGCGCACTTTGGGGATGGCGAAATCAAAGCCACTGATTTAGCCTCTAGTTTAGTTGGGGCTGTGGTGAAAGATCCTGTACAAGATGGCGTTGTCTGGCGTGAATATTTAGAAACCGTAGTCAAAGAGCGAGACGGTTGGATGGATTTATACCGCTGTTGCCGTGAATTGAGCTAGATAAATTAATGGTGGAATATGCTTTGCTATTCCACCTTGCAAAACTGTTGGTTTTATCTCTCTTTTCCCTTTAATAAGCTTTGAGAAGGTAAAAGATATTTTTTATCTTTGCATAATCTATGAAATTCTTTTGTAGAAACTTCAGCTTGTTTTGCCATGCTTTTTATTAAAGAAATAGAGAAGGGAGAGATATGTTTATCAACTGTCACTTTTCTAAAAGGGTCATCAGCAACCCACTGCTCATGAGCTGTTGATTTATTTTTTCTTTTTGAAAAGCCCAGCTTTTTAAGTCCTCTTATAACTTCATCATAAGTTAATGGTGAAATACGTGCAAAAAATGACATATTTACCCTTTAAGCATGATGCATAGATCTTGGTGCACTATCAATAAAATCTCGGAAATTTCTGAATTTTATAGAGAGTTTAGATAAGCCATATGCAAAATAATATAAAATAAATAGGCTAAAATTACCTTTTCGTGCTAGCAGTTTTTCTCGATATATAACATCTTCTTCATTTGCTTCTTGTATATATTCTTCAATTTGTTGATGAAGCTTTTCTTGAGCTTCTTCTACTGAATCTGCCTGTGCTGCTAAGCCAAACTCTAAACTCATTGCGATATAAAGATCACCATCTTTTTTAATTAAGCATCTAATTTTCATGCTAGTTTCTACTCTCTTGGGTAATTCTAAATATATATAAACTATCCATATATTATGGAGGAGGAAGGTAAAGCTTACAAGTATTCCCACATAGAATAAAATATATTTTACGACCCTATTCTATAAAAGCTTAAAACCTGCTAATAACATAATATTATTAACAGGTTATTTTTACTTAACGCTTATTTAAGCTGTGTTGTTTGGGTGGTTTGACTCAGTTGCTGAGATTGCAATTGATTAATCATCCCTTGTGCAGCATTGGCACCAAAACGCTCAACTAACCGATCAACATAGTTTGCTTTAGGGGTAAAATCAGCAATATCTTCTGCTTTAATGATTTCACGGGCGACAAAACTGCTGCTACCTAAACCATCAACTAAGCCTAACTCTTTTGCTTGTTCTCCAGTCCAAAATAAACCACTGAATAGTTCAGGGTGCTCATCCACTTTTAAGCGATCACCTCGCCCATTTTTGACAGCAGTAATAAATTGCTGGTGGATACTATTTAATAAGGTTTTAATATGAGCCAGCTCTTCTTCTTTCATCGGTGAAAACGGATCTAAAAAGCCTTTACTTTCCCCTGCGGTCAGTAAACGACGCTCAATCCCTAGTTTTTTCAATACATCAACAAAACCAAAGCCATTCATCACCACACCAATAGAGCCAACAATACTGGCTTGATCAGCATAGATTTCATCCGCCGCAGCGGCAATGTAATAGCCTCCTGATGCACCTAAATCTGAAATCACAGCATAAACTTTAATATCAGGATGTTTCTTACGTAAACGTTTAATTTCATCGTATACATAACCTGATTGTACAGGACTGCCTCCGGGGCTGTTGATGCGTAAAATGACCCCAGCAGTATTTTTATCTTCAAAAGCATTACGTAAACCTGTGACAATCACATCTGCACTGGCTTCTCCACCTGCGGCAATCACCCCATTGACTTCAATTAATGCAGTATGCTTTCCTGTGCCACCTGCGGTAGTGTCTAATTTATCCATCATTGGGATAATCATGAATGCCACAGTAACAAAAACAAAATAAGCAGCTATGAGGAGTTTAAAAAATATACTCCAACGACGACCGCGTCGCTGTTCATTTAAACTAGCAAATGCGAGGCGGTTTAACAGATCACGCTCCCATGTGGTTTCATCTTTCTCTTCTGACCACTCTGGTGTTGTCACTTTTTTAGTGTTAGTGGCTTGTTCTGGTGTGTTGGCAGTATCTTTTGCCACAGATTCAGCACTTGGCTCAATAGGGGGTTTATCCGTCATAATAATGAGTATCCTTAGGATTTATTGTGTGGCTAACCAATGAGGTAATTCACGTATTTGTTGCAAGCAGGTGAGGGGAGCATGTTGTTGTAAGCGTTCCACAGAATGTGCACCACAGGTGACGGCAATGCTGGCAACTTTAGCATTATTTGCCATTTCTAAATCAAATGTACTATCACCAATCATGAGTGTCTCTTCTGGTGTTTTATCACATTCAACCATGATTTCATGTAACATTTGTGGATGCGGTTTTGAACGGGTTTGTTCCGCTGTACGTGTACTATGAAAACGCCCTGTTAAACCACTGTCTTGTATTGACTTTTGTAAACCTATCGTCCCTTTTCCTGTGGCAACGGCTAACCAGTACCCAGCTTCTTCTAATTGCTCAAGGGTTTCACTCACTTCAGGAAATAAGGGAGTGGGAATAGGTAAATTACTGAAATAGTGAGCACGATAATGCTGCACAAATGTATCAATTAATTCATCATTAATTTTATTATCATATAAGTGATGCATAGCAGCTGACATACTTAAACCAATAATGCTACGAATTTGCTCATCATCTCGCGCGGCTAAACCCAGCTCTTCAATTGCTACTTGAAAACAGTGAATAATACGTTTATTTGAGTCGATGACAGTGCCATCCCAATCAAAAACAATCAGTTTATACGGTAAGGACATGGTTTACCTTTCCAATTTCTGTAATAAGGCAGTGAGCTCATCAGGAAGGGGAGCTTCTACTTTTAAGTGATAATCGATGTCAGGCAGGTGAAATTCAAGCTTTTTAGCATGTAAAAAAAGCCGTTTAAAGGCATATTCTTTTTTTAGCTGTTGATTAAATTCATCATCACCATATTTTGGATCCCCTGCAATCGGGTGTCCTGAATGACTGGTGTGGACACGAATTTGATGGGTGCGCCCTGTGGCAATAGAAATATTAACAAAGGCAGCCTCTTTATATTGCTGGGCTAATTGTACATAACTTAAAGCAGGTTTACCCTGTTCACTAACACGCACCATACGCTCACCTGATTTCACCACATTTTTTTCTAAAGGTAAGTTGATATGACTTAAACCTTTATGCCATTGCCCTTTGATGAGGGCACAATATTTTTTCTTCATCCCCTGCGGGGTACGTAATAAAGCGTGAATACGGCGTAACATGCTGCGTTTTTTTGCGATCATCAAACAGCCAGAAGTATCACGATCTAAACGATGCACTAATTCCAGATAAGAATAGTGAGGAAAAAGAGCACGTAAGCCTTCAATCACCCCATTATCAATACCGCTCCCACCATGTACTGCCATCCCTGATGGTTTATTAATTACCAATAATGCCTCATCTTCATATACAATATGGGAGGCGAGCGTGCTTAACATGCGTTCATGAGGTGTTTTAGTTTGACGCACTTCAAGGCGTACAGGAGGAATGCGGATAATATCCTCCTCTTGTATACGGTAAGTTTGCTTGATACGCCCTTTATTAACGCGTACTTCGCCCTTACGTAGGATGCGATAAATATAACTTTTTGGCACACCTTTTAAATGTGTCATTAAAAAGTTATCAATTCGTTGTCCTGCTTGGTCGCTTGTGATCGTCACATGCGTAACTGTAGTATGATTATTAATGGTGGCATCCATAAAAAGAGTGCATAAATTGCCGTTATAAGCCAACGTTGTTATAGTACAACGCACGATAGTGTTAAAATACCCAATTCTAGCGTAACTTGCCTTAACAAGGTAATTTATTACGCTGAATATTTCCTATAGTTCTGTACCACTTATTCTATGTAGCTGTGTGCACTGAGACAATTTATCTGTCATCACCACTCGAATTTTTACTGTTAATTAATTTTTTTAAATTAAAAAACAATACTTTAGAAAAGTATTTTATCAAGACAGACACATAAGTGGGTGAACGTAATAAGAATAATAAGGGTGATCTGTATCCATCACATCAAAAAAATCCTATACACAGTAATGTGATAAAAAATAGGTGATGAGATGGCACGGTGTGCAGCAATACAGGCTCACTTACTACCTAAAGGGTGCTTTTTATTCTGTTACCAATAGGAAATAGGTGTGAAAAGTTGAAGTAAAAATAGTGGGTGTAACAATTGCATTCAATATATAGAGAAGATAAAAACCATATTATATTAAGTGTTTTTACATGAATATTGGTTTATTTTTAACTATAACACAATATAAATTATTAAAGCATTGAAAATATTTGCTTTATATTTTAAATATAGTGTAAAAATAGTCCTTCTTTATTGCAGCATTCATTAAAAATATACGGACAGCTTTTCCACATATCTCGCTAGCCAGTTGCTAGCATTAGTTTGTAACAGGGTTACCGATAGAGACCATACACACGAAAGTCACCTCATCATTTTGCAGCACTTCATTACATAGACAGTGAACACAATGGAAATTAACTTACTAGATAAGCGCATTCTCATTATAGCAATGCGGTTTTCCTCTTCTATGTACGATTAAAGTAAACGCTGCAAGCTTTCAGTAGGGTCAATAAAAGGACTGTTACTTAAATAACAACCGCTTATTCATAGAGCGGTAAAAAATAAGCGTCAACTCTTGTCCTATACCAAGCTTATAAAATAAAGAAAAATAAGAACATTGCCGATTAAACAGGCAATTTTAACAAGAGTCGATAAGCTTCTATGTAAAATAGGAACTTAAATTACATGAAAAGAATCTTAATTAATGCCACACAACCTGAAGAATTGCGCGTTGCAATGGTTGATGGGCAAAAATTGTACAATTTTGACATCGAAACAGCAGGGCGTAAACAAACTAAAGCAAATATTTATAAAGGGCGTATTACGCGCTTAGAACCGAGTTTAGAAGCCGCGTTTGTAGATTATGGTGCTGACCGTCATGGTTTTTTACCTTTAAAAGATATTTCCCGCGAATATTTTAAATCAGGGTCAAATAACTCTGAGCGCAGTGCTGGCGGTCGTCGTAACATTAAGGAATTGCTCAGCGAAGGGCAAGAAATTATTGTACAAGTCGATAAGGAAGAACGTGGCAATAAAGGTGCGGCATTAACCACTTTTATTAGTCTTGCAGGGCGTTACCTTGTGTTAATGCCAAATAATCCTCGTGCAGGCGGTGTTTCTCGTCGTATTGAAGGGGATGAGCGTACAGAAGCGCGTGAAGCAATGGCAACTTTACGCTTACCTGAAGGCATGGGCTTAATCCTGCGTACCGCAGGGGTAGGTAAATCAGCTGAAGAATTAAAATGGGATTTAGAATACTTATTGCAATTATGGGAAGCGATAGAGGATTCTGCAGATGAACGTCATTCACCTTTTTTAATTTACCAAGAAAGCAATGTTATTATTCGTGCTATTCGCGACTATCTACGTGAAGATATTAATGAAATCTTAGTTGATAATGGTGATATCTACGCAGAAGCCACTTCCTTCATGCAGCAAGTGATGCCACAGCATGTGAGTAAAGTGAAACACTATCAAGAAAGTGTCCCTTTATTTACGCGCTACCAAATTGAAACACAAATTGAATCCGCATTTCAACGTGAAGTCCGTTTACCTTCTGGTGGGGCACTTGTTTTTGATCACACTGAAGCCTTAATTTCTATTGATATCAACTCTGCTCGCTCTACAAAAGGGGGTGATATTGAAGAAACTGCACTCAATACTAACCTAGAAGCGGTGGAAGAAATTACACGCCAATTACGTTTACGTGATTTAGGTGGTTTAGTGGTGATTGATTTCATTGATATGCTCAGTCATAAAAATCAACGTGAAGTTGAGCATCGTATTAAAGAAGCTCTAAAAATGGATCGTGCCCGTGTACAAGTGGGACGTATTTCACGTTTTGGTTTATTAGAGATGTCACGCCAACGTCTACGCCCATCTTTAGGGGAGTCTAGTCAAATTGTCTGCCCACGTTGTAGCGGTCAAGGAACGATTCGTAGCGTTGAATCATTGTCATTATCTATTCTGCGTTTAATTGAAGAGGAGTCAATGAAGGACAACACGATTAAAATTATCGTGGAGATTCCTGTCAGTGTTGCGACCTTCTTATTGAATGAAAAACGCCAAGAAGTGTATGATATTGAAACACGCCAAAAAACAGAAATTGTACTGATTCCAAACATACACATGGAAACACCTACTTATACGCTACGTCGTATGCGTTTTGATGATCACCATAGTATTGATAAACCCAGTTACCAACAAGCTAGCATTATTGAAGAAAATGTTGAGCTTGATAAAAATACAGTGGCAGAAAAACGCCCAGCGGGTGAAGAGCCAGCCGTTAAAGGTGTGGCACACAATACTCCCCCTGCAATTCCTTTATTGCCATTAAAAGGCATTGTTAACTGGTTTAAAAATATAGCGAAGCAGTTAACTTCCGATCGTAACGATAATAAGCAAGAGCAACGCCGTAACGCATCAAAAGGTCGTTATAAAAAAGGTCGCAAACCTAATAATAACGCAAAATCAGGGCGTAATAAGTCAAGCCGCCATGGCAATACTTATCAAGAGAGTGATAAACCTTATTCATCCTCTGAAAAGAATACCTCTGTACGTCGTGATCGCAATGAACGTAATAACCGTAACGACCGCAATGAACGTAATAATCGTAACGATCGCAATGAACGTACAGACCGTAATAATCGCGCAGATTATCGTAATGAGCGTACAGATCGCAATGAACGTGTAAATCGCAACGAGCGTACAGACCGTAACGAACGTACAGACCGTAACGAACGTACAAACCGTAACGAACGTACAAACCGTAACGAACGTACAAACCGCAATGAGCGTACAAATCGTAACGAGCGTACAGATCGCAATGAGCGTACAGACCGCAACGAGCGTACAGACCGCAACGAGCATACAGACCGCAACGAGCGTACAGACCGTAACGAACGTACAGACCGCAACGAGCATACAGACCGTAACGAACGTACAGACCGTAACGAACATACAGACCGTAACGAACGTACAGACCGCAACGAGCGTACAGACCGCAACGAACGTACAGAGCGTAATGAGCACACAGACCGCAACGAGCGTCCTACAGAGGTAGATAATACTGAACAGCACGAACGTAGCAAACGTGAAGATCGTCCTGCTCGTAATGAACGTGGACAGCGCAATGATCGCTCTCGTCGTAATGATCGTTCAAATCGAGGGCAACGTCCTGCTCGTTCAGAGAATAAAGAGCAGTACACTGAAGCACCTGTTGCTGAAACCGTCGCACCTGCTGAGGTTAATGTTGAGCAAGTTAAACCTACAACAGAGGTACATCAAGCACCTGCTGAAAAAGTTGAAACAGCTGCTCCTCAGGTTATTGAAACACCAACACCTGTTTCCAGTACACCAGCACCTATCAAGGCTGAGCCTGAAAAAGTAGTGGAGCAAGTCAAAGCAGAACCACAAGCAGAGACAGTACAAGCTGCCCCTGCTGAAGAGAGTGTACCCGCTGCGACTACATCACAGGAAGAGGTGGCAGAAAAACCAAGCCGACCACGCAGTCGTCGTAATAGTCGTCGTAATCGTGGTGGACGCTCATTTTCATCTTCTGTCAAAATGGCAGGAAATAAAATTGATAAAGATAAACGTGCCATTAGTTCCAAAAATAGATAAGTAAAAAAAGGGGGGGAATATTCTCCCCCTTGATTATTTTTAGTACTTTAGTACAAAGTATCCTGTATTCACAGGGTACTTTTTACTAAACCCCTTTTTTAATCAATCTCTAATATTTGTTATCCCCTCTTAATCTGCTGACAGCGTGGAGAATTTTATGAGTACACGCCCTGCCGTATCCGTTATTATTGTATCGTTTAATACCTGTGATTTATTACAGGAATGTTTACGTACCTTATATCAACAATTAACTGATGAAGCGATCAGTCATGAAGTGATTGTGGTGGATAATCATTCTCGTGATGAATCTATTGTGATGGTAAAAAAACATTTTCCTGACGTTATCACGATAGCTAATACAGAAAATAAAGGCTTTGCTGCCGCGAATAATCAAGGTTATCAACGTGCTAGTGGAGAGTTTATTGTTTTATTAAATTCGGATGCTTTTCCTCATAAAAGCGCATTTAGTCGCTCTATTGAGCTGATGCAAGCAGATAATAAGATTGGTTTAGCAGGAGCACAATTAGTTGGTAAGGATGGCACATGGCAACCCTCTGCCCGACAATTTCCCAGTTTATTAAATCATTTTCTAACCTTATCAGGCTTAGCAGCAAAATTTCCACACTCTCGCTTTTTTGGGCGTGTTGATCGCACATGGGCAGATGTGGAACAATCTAGTGTTGTCGATTGGGTACCGGGCGCATTTTCTATTATTCGGCGTGATGTACTGGAAAAATTAGGCTTCTTTGATGAAGTCTTTTTCTTATATTATGAAGAAGTGGATTTATGCCGCCGAATTCAAGCCGCAGGGTATAGCATTCACTATTTTGCTGATGTTAAAGTGATTCATTTAGGTGGAGAATCGTCTAAAACCTTAAGCCTTTCCATTTCAGACACAGGTACACAGATTATGCTGTGGCAATTACGCAGTACCTTACTTTATTATCGCAAGCATCATGGGGGGCTGGTGACGTGGTTGTGGTTACAGCTAGAAAAGCGTTGGCATCAATTACGTGCATGGAAAAACAAACGTCATGCAGAGAATGCAGAAAAAGCCGCCTATTCTGATGAGATTTTGCGCTTGTTAGATCAAGCTTGGACAGAAACCCAAGGGGGGAAAATCTCTCCACCACGTCCGTGGTAACAGGTATTGATAATTTTTGAGGAAAAGATATAGAGCTGATAATAATACCAGCTCTGTATTTTAACTTAAACTTAGTAAAAATAGAGGAATATCTATTTTTGGAAATTAAGATTTAATGCACCTCGTCTACGCATAATTAAAGGTGTACGTGGACGATTAGGATTTTCAGCCTGTTCAATTGCATCAGTAACAATATGATGTTTTGGTGATTTAGCACAAGCGGGATCAGTATTTTCCGCTTCTCCTGTCAGTAATAAAGCCTGACAACGACAGCCACCAAAATCTTTTTCTTTCTCTGGACAAGTGCGACAGGGCTCTTTCATCCAGCTATCACCACGGTATTTTTGAAAAGAAGGAGATTCTTCCCAAATCCATTTCAGCGAATGATCTTTAACACTGGAGAATTCTAAATTAGTCATTACTCGCGCTTCTTGACAAGGCAGTGCAGTGCCATCAGGTGCAATGGTAAGATGAATGGTTCCCCAGCCGTTCATACAGGCCTTAGGACGATCAGCATAGTAATCAGGGATAACAAAATAAATTGTCATCTTATTACCCAGATGTTTCCGTGCCTCAATAATGGCATTTTCTGCTTCTTCTAGCTGCTCACGGGTAGGTAAAAATTCAGCGCGGTTTAAGAGTGCCCAGTTGTAATACTGTAGATTTGCAAATTCAATATAATCAACCCCTGCTTCTTCAGCCAGCTTAATAATATCGGGAACTTGGGCAATATTATGCCGTGATACAGGGACGTTTAATACCATCGGAAAATCAAATTCTTTGATCATCTTCAGCACTTCGATTTTAATATCAAAGCTTTCTACACCAACAAGATCATCATTAATTTTTTTATCGCTGGATTGTAGGCTAAGTTGAACTTGTTTTAAGCCCACTTCTTTTAATTTGGTTAAGCGTTCACGGTTTAAGCCCACACCCGAGGTAATCAGGTTGGTATAAAATCCGAGTTGATCCGCTTCTTCAACCAGCTCTTCTAAATCAGGGCGTAACATGGGTTCGCCGCCTGAAAAGCCTAATTGCACAGAGCCTAGGGCACGTGCTTCGCGTAATACACGCTTCCACTCTTCGGTGTTTAATTCGTTGTAACTTTCATAATCCAGTGGATTATTACACCACGGGCATTGTAATGGGCAGCGATAAGTCAGTTCTAAGACCAACCATAATGGCATTTTTTGACCATCAAGGGTTAATCCTGATCCATCCTTTGGCATGAGCGACCTCCAAAAATTTAAATACACCTGTTTGGATTGTTTCGATATCATCACCATCAAATTTAGCAGCAAGGTGTGAAGCTAGATCTTCAACGGAGGTTTTTCCATCACAGAGTTCTAAAATAGCGGCAGCGGTGTCGTTGAGTTTAACAAGCCCTTCAGGGTATAAAAGAACATGTGCTTGTTGTGCTTCTTCCCAACGAAAGAGGTAACGCGAATCCAGTGCGATAATACTGGAAGGTAAGATTTCAGTTGATTCAGTCATAAGATTTAAAGCACTTTATAGAGAAAAAGGCGATTATGCGATACATAATCGCCTTTCTAGGTTGAGTGATACTAACGTACAAATACGTAAGCAGTCACTTCAAAACCTAAACGTACGTCACAGTATGCAGGATCTGTCCACTTCATATATCTTCTCCTTGGGTTCTTCATTTTTGAGTAGTTAGACTAACATTAATATTTTTAGATTTAAATAATCTAGTTTAATTACATTAGATCTATTTTAGTAAATAGCAATTGATATGCCACTAGAAAATAATAGACCCCCTCTTAATTAAATAAGGAGGCATTTGCTCAAAAATCAACTATTCAATATGTAGGTATAAACAACATAATCAATTGTTTAATTTATTATAGTGCAAATTTTTAGCTTTTTTAAATGAATAATAAATAGGGGGTTTAATTAAAATTTTATAAATTTTTAAATGGTTAAAAAAGTCGCTAAACCTTATTTTTACTAGGTAAAACTGTATCAATGATGGTGCAATGCGTTATACCTGTTACAGTATGTGTACCATTTTTTGCTAATATTATTTAGTTTTTATATAGGAAGTATATAAAAATAGATTAAATACACTGCTTTTTTAAATTTACTTAGTTCTTATTTATATATAAACTATAATGTTATAGGTGTTATTGTCGTGTAGTGCAAACATATTGATTAAGAGTAAGAGTATGAATATCAAAAGAATTAATAAAGCTGTGAAGTTAACCACATTGCTTTCAGTAGGAAAAATAGCTTTTACAGCCCATACTGCACAAGCAGAAGAGGGATTAAAAGTAGTAGGTAAAGCAGAAGCAGAGCCTACAACACAACTGACTTTAAACCAAATTGCCTCTCCTTTAGATGTTATTACCCCTGTTTTTAATGATCCTGATATTGATGAAGGTTCTTATTCTCTTGATAGTTCTGAAACAGTGGGAATTATTTATGCTAAACAAGCCAAAGAGGCGCGTTTAGATTTTATTGTCTCTAATTTACCTCGAGATAAATCTGTTGATGTGTATTTAATTTATAGTACAGGTTTAGCTCCTTTTGCACAGGATAAAGCATTTAATGGTTTAGAGCGTCGTAGTAATCAGGGGGCTAATAGTTCACCTTTTGTATTTAATGCGCGAGCAAATGAAGCCCCTCAACCTACGGAAAATGCGCCTACCCCCCCTCCTGTTGAATCAGGGGAAATCTGTGTTGATATGAATAATCTTGATATTATTGCAGGGGTTAATGTACAGCCTGCCACGCAATTCCTTGGTGATAAAACTTTGTTAGGACGTACTTTAAATAATCCTAATTCCGTGACGATTTCTGTTGAGTTGTCTGATCTGAGTGATTTATTAAATATTAGTGATGAAGTATTTTTTCAAGCGGTGGTTTTCCCAGCAGGTACAGAGGAGCCTGACTTTACCCAAGGACGTGCTTCTGAATGTGATCGGTATATCATTAGTCATGAAGGTTCTACCTTGAATAATGGGACAACAGACACAGGGAGTAAGGCAAGTAATGCCAATACGAATGGGAGTAAGGATTTTACAGGCAGCTTTGATTCTGACTCTGATTCAGGTGAAGTCAGTGGCAGTAAAAATGCGACAGGCAATGCTGATTCTAACTCTGAAACAGAATCTAGTAAGTAGTATTTTAAAAAGGCATTCCCTAGTAAGAACACGCGGGAATAAGGGGAAAACCCAGCACATAGGTGTAGAGCAGTTTTTTAAAGCATCTCTTGTGTAGGTTGGTGCTGAGGAACGAAGCCCAACAAGTCAAAGTACAGTGGTTTTTTATCTGGTTCCACGCGCTCCGCGCTGGAATCCAGTCCCTGACGCTCTGCGTCATCTTGCTTAAAGCTACCAAGGTGTCAGCTTAGAGGGGAGGACGCGGAGCTTCCTTGACTGCATTACAACGCAGAGCGTTGTAACGAGGGGAAAAATTTATTCTAATTTGATTGTGACTTTATGAGCTGCATCAACTTCTATTTCCTCATGTTTAGCAAAAGCTATAAAACAATACCATTCATCAACGTTAAAATTAAATTGATAGAAAGATGGAAAATCTATTCTTTTCACAATAAAGTCTACATTATAATTATCTGGCACCCCTAGTAATGATTCAGTAAATACAGCATCCATATTCCAATAAAAATCATCAGTTATTTTACCCTCACAAATAACTAAAAGCCGATAAAGTTTTTTTGTATGATTTAAACAGCCAATGACTCTTCTCGTTTCTGGATAAATTTCATTAATCAATGCATCTTGTACTCTCAAGGCAGCACTTATATTAATTAATTGTTCTTCTGTTAAGGTTTTTTTGTCTATCATTTTATTGACTCTCAAAATTAATAGCTTTTAAACCTTAAATTTAGTAATTTTTTACTTTGCAGGCGGGCGACCTTTAAACTGAGGAAAATCATCACTGATTTCATACCACGGTGATTTAGTGGTGGTAAAAATATGAAAATTAGGGCTTTGACTTGGTACATCATCCATAATACCTAAACGAATATTATGCTTTTTCCCTTGGTTCTTACGGCTGAATAAACTGGTACCGCAGCAGCTACAAAACGCCACATCAGTTTCCGCTGTTTTGGCATAATAGGTGACAAACTCCTCCCCTGCGGTAAAAGCAAATTTATCAGAAGATAAGCCCCCAACCGCAGCATAATCTGACCCTGAAAATTTACGACACTCTGTACAATGACAGTTTCCCATAAATTCAAATTCATCAGGCACTTCAATTTTTACTTTGCCACATAAACAAGACCCTGTTAACTTTCTCATTAAATTATCCCTTATCTATTGATCAATAAAGTTAAAATGTAGTTTTCTTAAACTAAAAAAAGCATAGGCAATTTTTTTAATTTTTGCCCACAAAGCTAGAAAGAATTAGCTGGACTATTAACCGTTATTTTCTTCTGTTGTAAGCTGTGACATCCACGGCAATACAGGACCAAAAGGAATAATACCTGTTGGATTCAGTGCCTTAATGGAATAATATCCTGCTTTAATATGATCAATATGTGTAGTGTGATTAAAGGCAGGAATTTCTAATAAACGCGCCATATAAGTAGAGATAGCAGGATAATCTTCAATACGTTTAAGGTTGGTTTTAAATAATCCATGATATGCAACATCAAAACGAATTAGGGTCACAAATAGTTTAATATCACTTTCAGTAAGCTGTGTCCCTACTGCGTATTTTTGTTGAGAAAAATGATTTTCTAAATAGTCTAGTGTGGCAAATACTTCTGTGACCGCTTCCTCATAAGCGGCTTGGGTAGATGCAAACCCAGTGCGATACACTCCATTATTAAAACGGTGATAAATACGCTCATTAAATACATCAATTTCACTGTGTAATGCGCTGGGATATAAATCAATCTTTGATTGATGTATTGGGCGTAAGTTTTTGTTAAAAATGCGTAAAATATCTGATGATTCATTATTAATAATAGTGTGCTGTTGTGTATCCCACAGTACAGGAATCGTTGCACGCCCACTGTAATGAGGATCAGCTTGTGTATATAATTCATGAATATAACGGATAGTTTTTTGTTCAGTAAAGTCATTGCCCTGATAATGACCAAATTGCCAGCCATTTTCTGTTAAGGCTGGCTGAACCACACCAACAGAAATATATTTTTCTAAACCTAATAATTGTCGTGCAATCAGTGTTCGTGTTGCCCAAGGACAAATATACCCGACATATAAGCAGTAACGAGGAGATGCATTATTATCTTGATTTTGTATTGCCTGCACACTGTCCGTATCAAGGTCAGCACGAAATTGACTTTCTTGACGAATAAACCGCCCTTGCTTATCTTTTTTCTGGATAGGATTCCATTCTTTTGACCATTTACCATCAACTAACATTCTTTGTATTCTCTTTTTATCTGGAGATTTAAACGCTGCCGCCGCTTACTGTTTACCAGTATTGCCTTTAAATTAAAAATTAACAATAATGCATTGTATTAAATAACTGTTTAGAAAAATTGAACAATATGGATAAACTTAATTTAATGAATTCCTTTATTGCCGTGGTGGAAGAAGGCACTTATACCGCTGCGGCAAAGAAACTAGGCAAGACCAAAGCCTTAATCAGTACCCATATCAGTCAATTAGAAACCGCTTTATCAATACGACTTATTGCCCGTTCTACACGCAGTTTACATTTAACCGAAGCGGGGCAAATTTATTATGAACAAGCACGCCGTATTTTAGATGATATGGTCAATATTGAAGCACAACTTCACCACAGTACCCAGAATAAGCAAAACTTAGCAGGACGCTTACGACTGAGTGTTTCAACAGCTTTTGGTGAACGCGTTGTGATGCCTTTTATTGCTGATATGATGCGCACCCATCCACAACTTAATATTGAAATCATGTTAACAGAACGCTATGTCGATCTTGTTTCAGAGGGCTTTGATTGTGCAATACGTATCGGACATTTAAAAGATGCTTTATTTATTGCGCGGCAAGTCGGGTTTATAAAGCTATGTTTGTGTGCCAGCCCTGATTTTATTCAACAATACGGTATGCCTGCTAGTCCTGAAGCATTACGTAGCCTACCTTGTATCATGGATACAAATTATAAAAAATCAGGAAAATGGGTGTTTTCTACTGATACAGCAACAACAACAGTCAATGTAAACAGTGTTGTCACGGTTAATAGTGCTTTAGCCGCTGTTAATTTAGCATTGAATAATGTAGGGATCGTATATTGCCCTGATTTTATGGTCACCCAGCCTATTCAAACAGGTCGACTCATTGCTTTATTACCCACGTATACAACGGAACACTTCCCCATCCATGTCATTTATCCACATCGCCAATATTTATCTTCAAAAGTCAGTGTCTTTGCAGAAGAATTTGCTCATTATTTATGTATAAACAAATAAATTTACATTGAAAATTTATCACGTTAGTTTATATTCTCCCTCTACTTAATTCATTCCACTAACACACCTTTGATATACGAGTACTGATACATGATGCAGGTAACATGGGATACTTTATCCGCTAAATTTTTAGCTAAAAAACAGGTGGATCTTCATCAACTCAGTGCCATACAACGTATTATTTTAACCACTGACGGTACACTCACTGATATTTTAGAAGCGTATTTATTAGAAACCATAGCAGTGATTAAGTTGAGTGAATCACCTTTATATGTCAAAGGTGATAACCCTTTAGATGTAAATGATAAAACACCTGTATTAGATCGTAAAATTTTCTTACAAGGGCAGGAAAGTAAAAAAAATTGGCTTTATGCAGAGTCGATTATTGTGACAGAACGTGTACACCAACGTTTTAATCAAGGTCTACAGGATTCTAATAAACCTATTGGTCGTTTATGGAATGAGAATAAAGTAGAAACCTTTAAAGAAACCTTATGTCGATTTGAAGAGCCTGCAGGTGAATTGGGTAAGCATTTTTCTGTTGATAAAGATGATTTATTAATGTGTCGAACCTATCGGGTTTTTTCACAGCAACAACCTGTGATGCTGATCACTGAAAAATTCCCAGAAAGTTTTTATTTATCAGTATAATGTTGCTTTCCCCCACCTATATCAATCAATAAGAAATATAGTTTTTAATATAGGTAGGGGTTAATAAAATAGGGGTTATTCTAGTTCGGTTTTAGTATCCAAAATTGAAATAGTTTTCCCCCCTACAGCAATTGCATATTCTCCTGTTGAGTCAAATTTTATAATTTGATTCTTGGTTATCTTTTCTAATAATGCCCCTGTAGAGACCTCCCAGAAAATACTGGTTGCTGTCTGATCACTAGAAACAATCACTTTTCCATCTGCTCGAAAATCAACAAATCTTATTTCTCTTTCATGTCCCACTAAACGGTTTAGTAATTTCCCTGTTGCTACATCCCAGATATGAACACTACTATGAGTATTATCATAAGAGCCATCCCCACCTGATGCTAATAAACGCCCATCAGGGCTAAAAGCCAACGAATCAATCCAGCCCTCATGTCCAGTAAATGTCTTAACTAATTTTCCTGTTCTCACATTCCAAATTTTAATCACATTATCTAAGCCACCTGATGCTAAGAAAAGGCTATCAGGGCTAAAGGCAATACTATCAACAGAATCATTATGTCCTATTGCTGCGACTAAGGGCTTATTACCTTCCAACTTTTTATCTTGTTCAGAGATTAACGCTCTTTTTACACGTGTTATATGGTGCAATAAACGACGGGAATCTGTCTCCCAAATTAATACACTCCCATCCCAGTTTGCCGCAGCAAGGTACTTTCCATTTGGGCTAAACTGTACGCTAAAAAAACCAGCATAATTGGATAAACCAAATTCTGACTCAGGGGATTCTAGCTCTGCTATTTTTTCATTATTTTTTAAATCCCACCAATATAAAAAAGCACCCGTCCCTGCAACAAGCCAACGATTATCTGGACTAAAAGTCATAGTTCGTATTTGTTTAGGGTGCTCTGTCAAAGTATGTAAAATTTTTTCTGTTTTGATATCCCATATTTTTACAATATGATCAATTTGCTTATCATAAACACCTGCAGCAATTAAAGTTCCCTGTTGATTGATATCTAATGACGAGATGCCTTTCATAAAAAAAGTATTTACTAACAGTTCTTCAATATCAGCATCATTAAAATGATTAAATTCTTGAGAAATATGAGTAGGCAGTGTGTACTGTTGACTAGGAGATTCTGCTTGATTTAAAGGTATAGAAGGACTAGCGGGGTATAGCTTAAAAACAGCAACAAAAGCAGCGATACAGAATAGAATTAGCGCGATAGCAAGTATTGTTTTTTTTATCTTTTCTTTCTGATCTATGACTTGTTTTATCTCAAAATTAATATCAACTTTAATGCTTTGTTTGGCTAAAAAACGCATAAGAGGAGAAAGTAATACTAAGCTTTCTATTTCTGATGGAGAATGTTGCTTAAAAGAATTATATTTTTTAGCCTCCTTATAATCATCTTCATTACACCAATACATTGGATAGATATCAAATTCTTCATGTTTAGTGTGCAATGTAAGTTTAATAAAATTAGGGTGTTGCTTAGATTTAAATTCTTCAGTAGGGTGAATTGTCGCTTTAACAATACTTGACCATCTAAGATCAAATTTTTTTAATTTATACTGTGGGTGATCATTAATTTTTGATAAGTCTTGAGAACTAAAAATACTTTTATTATTAAGGTGTAAACGTGCAGCTTTTAATCTTTTATAGGTTGAAATTTGCTTTACTATAATGATTAAACCAATTATTAATATAATAGGGGAGAGATAGGGTAAGAATTGATTTTCGTAGTCAGGAAATAAGGTATCAGAGAGTAAAATTTGTGATAAAGCAATAAGTAAAGGGGTAATAGTGAGTAGTATTAATGTAAAAAGCTCTCGTACTTTATAATAGGGGAGAGATAGAGTCAGTGAGTCATGTCCAGATAATCGCTCATTCATAATACATCCTCTTTTTTCTTATAAATAATAGCTGTTATTTAAATACGCTTTTATTTTAATAGTAATAAAAGAGGATGTATAGAAAAATAATCAGAATAAAAAATAATTATTCTGAATGGTCATCACTGCCCCAAGCATTACCTTCCTCTGTTGGCTCCCAAATCATAATAAGCTTATCAGCACCTGCTGAGATAACGCGCTGACCTGTAGGCTCAAACTCTACAGCGTTAACATAGTCATGATGTCCTGTTATTTTTTCTAGTAATGCGCCAGTAGACACTTCCCAATAAATAATTGCCCGATCTTGCCCACTTGATACAAGTACCTCCCCATCAGGATGAAAATCCACTGAGGTGACACTTTGCCCATGTCCTGATAAGCGACGTAATAGCTCCCCTGTTTTAACATCCCAGATATGAATACTGCGATCCTGACTTCCTGAAGCTAATAAACGTCCATCAGGACTAAATTTTACACTGACTACCCAATCATCATGCCCCTCTAAGGTATTGACTAACCCTCCTGTTTCAACATCCCAAATCTTAATTAAATTATCAAAGCCTGCAGAGGCTAACAGTTTACTATCAGGGCTAAAAGCGACATCATTAACAGAATCACTGTGCCCTGCTGCTTGAGTCATTACTGCTTTATCCGCCCAAAATTTCCAATAAGGAATGCTTTGGACAGGAGAAATATGGTGTCGTAACTGACGAGATTTTGTATCCCAAATTAATACATTACCATCCCAGTTTGCTGCAGCAAGGTAGTCTCCATTAGGGCTAAAATTAGTACTGTAAAACCCACTATACTCTTTTTGAAAAGGTGTATCGGCAGGAGATTCCAGTGTTGCAATTTTTTTATTATCTTTAAGCTGCCACCAATGTAGAGTATTTCCATCTCCACCTGAAACAAGCCAACGCCCATCAGGGCTAAAAGCTGCCGTTTGTACCCGTTCTGAGTGCTCTGTAAAATTATGAATAAGCTCTTTTGTGTTAGCATCCCAAAGTTTCAAAGTCTGATCTTTACTTCCAGAGGCAAAATATGTCCCTTGCTTATTTATTGCAACCGTTAATACAGGGGCATCATGTTGTGCAAGTTCATTAGCTAGAATAGTGGGGAGTGTATAATCACGAGTTGCCTCTTCTGCTTGGTTAATAGAATCTGTACTTTGAAAAAGTATATTTTCTATCAAAATCCATTGGTGACTGAAATTAAAAACTAATATAAAGCCAAATATAACTGAAAGAGTAATTAAAGCAAATTTACGTAATTTACTTTTACTGATAACAAAGCTCTCTGGTTGAATTTTGACTTTAATTTTTTGTTTAGCTAAATAGTGCATTAATGGAGAAAGTAAAATGGCACTTTCTAACTCTTTTGTTGTATAGACTTTTCTAAAAGAGGCTTTTTTTATTTTTTTAGCATCTAAAGCTGGACACCATTGGGCAGGGTAAATAATAAAACTATCATAACGAGTATGTAATGTGAGTTTAATAAATTCAGGGCGTTGTCGTGTTTTAAATTGCAATGAAGGCTGAAGGGTGGCTTCTACAATCTCTGACCAATTTATCTTAAAATTGCTGATAGCCATATCAGGGTTCATACTATTCATAAATTGTGGAAAGCCTGTAGGGCTAGAAATACCTTTATGTGTTAAGTATAAACGTGCATTTTTAGTGATTTTATAAATGGGGTATACAGACATTAAACCAAATATAGCCCCCCCCATTAAAATAAAGGCAAATTCAGGTGAATCCGTAAAATAAAAATAAGCTGTTCCCACCAAAAAAAGGAAAAATATTAGGGAACCAATAAAGTTATAACGTAACCACTTTATCTTGTAATAAGGCATAGATAAGGTTAATGGATCAGTATGAGTAACTGAAGGAGGCATTTTTTACTTCTCTTTTATTTATAAAATATAGTTATATGATAAATAGGCTTTATTTTAATAACAATAAAAGAGAATGTATAGAAAAATAATCAGAATAAAGGGGAATAATCAGAATAAAAGAAGTAATATCAAGTTTTAGGGGATTCCCCATATAATGATAGTATCATCAGCATTTCCCCCTCGTTTCTGCGTGTCCTTACGCAGGAATGCCATCCCTGACGCGTTGCGTCATGAAACTACCCATATTTTTTAGTATATGTAGGCTTGGTAGATACAGGAAAACCAACATTTTCAACATAGAGGTAGCTCAAAGAAGAGGACGCAACGCGTCCAAGAGAGCATTCCCACGCAGGCACGTGAGGAACGAGGGGAAAAAAATATTCCTACATAAAAATATTATGGGAATGTAAGGGTAACCGTAAGGGGTTCCCCCCTACAAAAACAATATACTACTCACTAACAATCCCTGATTGTACGGCTCTATCTACATTCTCAAAAATAGCCATTGCGGTATTCATACGCTTAAAGCCTAACTTTTCATAAAAAGCTTCCTTCCCTGGGTTGGCATATAAAATAATTTTTTTATGCCCCTGTGATAATTCCACTAATTTTTTTACAATCAACTTACCTAAACTCTGTCCCTGAAATTTTGGATGCAAAGCAATATCACAAATATAAGAACAATCTACCCCATCAGCCAAGGCTCTGCCCGCACCAATCAATTCACCATCACAAAACAGAAAACAAGTGAATAAACTATTATTAAATGACATTTCTAACGCTTCAGGCGACTTATGACCTAAAGGTGCAACCGCATATAAATCCGATAACACCTGCCAATCTATCGCCTCTGTAGAAAATACCCACTCTAATTTTAACATCTTTTCTATCCTTTCTTTTTATAACTTATCTATTGAATACTAGCAGAAAATAAAAAATCCCTATTATTAACCGTATATTTCTGCGAACTTGCCCTAGATCAAGTCGAAAAATCCACTTTTTTTATAAAATTTAAAGCAATATTTTTTACTATCTACTACTATAGATACGACACATCTTTACAACTCACCTGTTGGTAATACGTACTATGACGATGACCATCTCAGGCGTGCTGGTTCATGCCAGTCACACACAACTCACAAATATAGAAAAAAACCTTTCTGAAATAAACGGTGTAGAAGTTCATACAGTCACGGATGATGGGCGTATTGTTGTGACCGTAGAAGGCGACAGTAGCAACAGCATGGCGGACACAATGGTCGCTTTTAATAATATTAAAGGCGTTTATTCTACCGCAATGATTTATCAATACAGCGATGATGATATAGACGAAGACTAGGAAAGACTAGGAGGATAGAGTGATATGAAACTAACAAGGCGTGATTTTATTAAATCTCAAGCCGCTGCGGCAACCGCTGCTGTGGCTGGGGTTTCTATACCCGTTGTTGAAGCACAAGCCAACTCACCCAAAATACGCTGGGATAAAGCTCCCTGCCGTTTCTGTGGGACAGGCTGTAGTGTATTAGTCGGTACAAAAGACGGGCGTGTAGTCGCTACTCAAGGTGATCCTGACGCACCTGTAAACCGTGGCTTAAACTGTATTAAAGGTTACTTTTTATCAAAAATTATGTACGGTAAAGATCGCTTAACCAGCCCTTTACTACGTATGACAGATGGTAAATATGATAAAGAAGGGGAGTTTACACCAGTAAGCTGGGATGCTGCTTTTGATATCATGGCAGAAAAATGGAAAACCACCCTTAAAGAAAAAGGGCCTAGCCATGTCGGTATGTTTGGTTCAGGGCAGTGGACTATCTTTGAAGGTTATGCTGCCTCTAAACTATATAAAGCAGGTTTCCGTTCTAATAATATTGACCCTAATGCACGTCACTGTATGGCATCAGCAGTAGCGGGTTTTATTCGTACCTTCGGTTCTGATGAACCTATGGGCTGTTATGATGATCTTGAACATGCGGATGCGTTCGTATTGTGGGGATCAAACATGGCAGAAATGCACCCTATTTTATGGTCACGTTTAACTGATCGTCGTTTAACAGGTGAGAATGTAAAAGTAGCGGTATTATCTACTTTTACCCATCGTTCGTTTGATTTAGCTGACATTAGCCTAATTTTTAAACCCCAAACTGACCTTGCAATCTTAAACTATATTGCCAACTACATTATCCAAAATGGACATGTGAACCAAGATTTTATTAACAGCAATGTTAATTTCCGTCGTGGTGAAACAGATATTGGTTACGGTTTACGTCCTGAACATCCAAAAGAGCAAGCTGCTGCCAATGCGAAAAAAGCAGGCGCATCTTCTCCAATGAATTTTGAAGAATTTAAAGCATTTGTTTCTGAGTACACTGTTGATAAAGCGCATGAAATTTCAGGTGTGCCGATTCCTGAATTAGAAGCGTTAGCAAAACTGTATGCTGATCCTAAAGTTAAAGTCACCTCTTACTGGACAATGGGCTTTAACCAACATACGCGTGGTACATGGGCAAACAACCTTGTTTATAACATTCACTTATTAACAGGTAAAATCTCTGAACCGGGGAATGGTCCTTTCTCCTTAACAGGTCAACCTTCAGCCTGTGGTACTGCGCGTGAAGTCGGTACGTTCGCGCATCGTTTACCTGCTGATTTAGTGGTTAAGAAAAAACCACATCGTGATTTTGCAGAAAAAATCTGGAAATTACCTGAAGGCACTATTCCAGGTAAAGTGGGTTACCACGCCGTACTGCAAAACCGTATGTTAAAAGACGGTAAGTTAAACGCGTATTGGGTGATGTGTAACAACAACATGCAAGCCGCTGCGAATATTAACGAAGAAGCTTACCCTGGGTACCGTAACCCTGATAACTTTATCGTTGTCTCTGATCCTTACCCAACTGTTACCGCCTTAGCGGGTGACTTAATTTTACCAACAGCAATGTGGGTAGAAAAAGAAGGGGCTTACGGAAACGCAGAGCGTCGTACTCAATTCTGGCGACAACAAGTTGATGCTCCGGGGGAATCTAAATCTGACTTATGGCAGATTATGGAATTCTCTAAACGCTTTAAAGTTGAAGAAGTCTGGTCTGAAGAACTGTTAGCGAAAAGCCCAGAGCACCGTGGTAAAACCTTATTTGAAGTCCTCTACGCAAACGGTCAGGTTGATAAATACCCAGCCCAAGATGTAAAAGACAGTGCAGGTAATACTTACCACAATGATGAAATGAAAGACTTTGGCTTCTATGCACAAAAAGGCTTATTCGAAGAATACCGCCGTTTTGGTACAGAAGGGCCGAAGAAAGGACACGAATTAGGCGAGTTTGATCAATATCATCAATCCCGTGGTTTACGTTGGCCTGTTGTGGAAGGTAAAGAAACTTTATGGCGTTACCGTAAAGGCTATGATCCACATGTTAACCCTGAGCGTGAAGTGGATTTCTACGGTAAGCCTGATGGTAAAGCGGTTATTTTCGCACTCCCTTACGAGCCTGCTGCCGAAGAGCCAGATGATGAATTTAACTTATGGTTAGTCACAGGACGTGTGCTTGAACATTGGCATTCTGGCTCTATGACTCAACGTGTGCCTGAATTATACCGTGCCTTCCCTGATGCGGTGGTCTTTATGCACCCTGATGATGCCAAAGAGCGTAAATTACGCCGTGGTATGGCAGCTAAAATCGCGACACGTCGTGGTGATATTGTTGCCAACGTTGAGACCCGTGGACGGAATAAACCACCACGTGGTGTTGTATTTATCCCTTGGTTTGATGCACGTCGTTTAGTCAATAAACTGACATTAGATGCAACCTGTCCGATTTCTAAAGAGACAGATTACAAAAAATGTGCAGTGAAAATCGGAAGAGCCTAATTAACTCATGAGCACCACCACAGGCAAAAAAGTAAAGAAGACAGCAGGCAAGGCAGCAAGCCGTCGAGATTTTCTTACACGTCTTGCACAAACTGCCTGTAGTGTTTCTATGCTTGGCGCAGGGGTGACGCTGTATACACAGCAAGCCGCTGCCCTACCCGCTACCGCGTTACGCCCCCCAGGGGTGAAAAATGAACAGGATTTTCTTAGCGCGTGTATACGTTGTGGCTTATGTGTACGGGATTGCCCTTATGACACCTTGAAACTAGGTGAACTAGGGGAAGATATTCCGACAGGTACGCCTTACTTTACCGCGCGGGAGATTCCTTGTGAAATGTGTGAAGACATCCCTTGTGTGGCAGCGTGTCCCACAGGGGCACTGGATCCTGAACTGACCAATATTGATGATGCTGATATGGGTGTAGCGGTCTTAATCGATCAAGAAACCTGTTTAAATTTCTTAGGCTTACGTTGTGATGTGTGTTATCGCGTTTGCCCTGTGATTGATAAAGCCATTACCTTAGAGCATCGTCATAATCAGCGCAGTAATGCCCATACCATGTTTATTCCAACCGTTCATTCTGATCACTGTACAGGTTGTGGTAAGTGTGAACAATCTTGTGTCCTAGATGAGGCGGCAATTAAAATCTTTCCTAAGCATCTTGCAAAAGGGGAGCTAGGTAAGCATTACCGCCTCGGCTGGGAAGAGAAGGAAAAAGCAGGTAAGGCGTTATTACCTGATGTGTTGGACTTACCTGATCGTTTACCGACTCTGCCAAAAGGATCATTGTGATGATAAAAGCAGGGGAAAAAGCGGTCGAAAGCAAAGGCTGGATTGCAGCGCATAAATGGTTATTACTACGTCGAACCAGTCAATTAGGTATTCTGGGGCTGTTTTTACTCGGCCCTTGGGCAGGGATTTGGCTGGTTAAAGGCAATTTAGTCTCCAGCCTGACCCTTGATGTCTTACCTTTGACTGATCCTTATGTATTATTGCAATCCTTTCTAGCAGGTCACGCCATTGCCTCTACTGCCTTAATTGGTGCAGCGATTGTCATCCTTGTCTATTTATTGGTAGGGGGACGTATGTATTGTAGCTGGGTGTGTCCCATTAATATGGTCACTGATCTGGCGCAATGGTTACGTGAAAAACTGCATATTAAAGGCAATACTTTATCCATTAGCCGTCAATTTCGCTATTGGGTGTTTGCCATGACTTTAGGGGCGGCGTTTATCACAAGTAGTTTAGTTTGGGAATTTGTTAACCCTGTGTCCTTGCTGCATCGTGGCTTAATTTTTGGTATGGGGCTGACAACTAGTGTGGTACTGGCAGTATTTTTATTTGACTTACTGATCAGTCGGCGGGGATGGTGTGGACATATTTGTCCTGTGGGTGTGTTTTATAGTTTGTTAGGACAACGAGCATGGTTACGTGTCAACGCTTATCAGCGTGAAAACTGTGATGATTGTATGGATTGTTTTATTGTTTGCCCAGAACAACAGGTGATTAAACCTGCATTAAAAGGTAAAGGTAATGCATCCCCGTTAATCGATTCGTCACAGTGTACCAACTGTGGGCGGTGTATCGATGTCTGTGCTCAAGATGTTTTTCAATTTGAACGGCGCGATAACAGCAAAATATCTCAGGCGGTGGTCAAGCAACCACCGACGCGTAAGGAGGCAACTGAATGAAACGTTTAATGCTACTAGCAACCGTATTTTTAGGGCTGCTTAATATAGGAAATACTGCTTTTGCAGCAGATGAAGTCACCTCTTTACGAGGGGCTAAAACTGTTGATCAGGCAGCAAACCAGCCTGATTTTAAAAAATGGCAACCAGATCGTGATCCCATTACACGTGATTACGTACAACAACCCCCATTGATTCCTCACAAAACAGATGGTTATAAAATTAATCAGAAGTTTAATAAATGTCTAACTTGCCATAGTTGGAGTAATTACAAAGCCGCAAATGCGACAAAAATTAGCTTAACCCATTTCTCTGATAGAGATGAGAATGTATTGGCTAATGTTTCCGCGCGTCGTTACTTCTGTACACAATGTCATGCACCACAAGTGGATGCAGAGCCATTAGTAGAAAACACTTTCGAGCCTGTTAAGGTATTGAAGCGTTAACAGCGAACAGGAAAAAGAGGTGTTATGATGGCTGATGAAGCTGAAAAAAAAGGATTGTGGCAAAAATTACGCCGCCCAAGTACTAAGTATACCTTAGGTGGCTTATTAACCATTGGGTTTGTGTTAGGGATATTATTCTGGGGTGGTTTTAATACTGCAATGGAAGCCACTAACGAAGAATCATTTTGTATTTCTTGTCATGAAATGAAAGATTATGTATATCAAGAATACAAGCAAACGGTTCATTATAGTAACCGCACTGGGGTACGTGCAACCTGTCCAGATTGCCATGTACCAAAAGAGTGGACACATAAAATGATGCGTAAGATTCAAGCCAGTAATGAAGTCTTGCATAAAATTTTAGGGACTATTAATACCCCTGAAAAATTTGAAGCAAAACGTTTACAGTTAGCACAAAATGTATGGCGTTCAATGAAGAAAACAGATTCAAGAGAATGTCGTAACTGTCATGATTTTGAATCTATGGACTTTGGTGCACAACAACGTCGTGCAGTGAAACAACACTCTGAAGGTTTAGATGCAGGTAAAACTTGTATTGATTGTCATAAAGGGATTGCTCACTCTTTACCTTCTTTAGTAGATGTTGACCCCAGTGCTGTATTAGGTGATGGTAGTAAACATTAATCTGTAAAGCATGTATTTTTTATTTATTAATTAATGCATTTTTAGCAGTATAAAAGCGGTGCTATAGTTTTATAGCATCGCTTTTTTTATGCCTTAATTTTCCCTCTCTATTTTCTTCTATCGCCTATATTTTTATACAGCCACTTGCTGAATCTCAAAAAAATAGTTCTGTGAAAAAACAAATCACTCTTATTTTTAACATATAAAACAGTATTTTATGAAATTATTAGTATTTATAAAGCAAATAGAAACCTGTTTTTAATACATAATGCTATTGATAATTATTATTATTTGCATTAAATTAGTGGGCGAAGTTATACCTTTTTTATAAAAACAACATGCTGGGTTTATTGCTATGTCTCGTCCTTCACTCCTGAATATGTCACTTGCTGGCTGTATTATCGCGCTGTCCTCTTCCCCTGCTTTTGCAGTGGATTCTCAATTAAGTATTGAGCAAACAAAAAAGCTATCCATTCAGCAAGCACTGGGGCAAAAGATATTTTTTGATACTAATTTATCAAACCCACCAGGGCAATCATGTGCCAGTTGTCATGATCCAAAAACAGCATTTTCTGAGCCTGATTTAGACCTGCCTGTATCCAAAGGGGCAGAAGAAGGCAAAACAGGCACAATTAACACCCCTACCGCCATGTATACCGCCTTTATGCCAGCTTTCCATTTTGAACCAGAAGAGGGTTTATTTGTTGGTGGGCAATTCTTAGATGGGCGTGAAGGCACTTTAGAAGATCAAGCTAAACAGCCATTTATAAACCCTGATGAGATGGCGAATCCAGATAAAGCCAGTGTGGTTGAGAAAATCCGTCAAGCTGATTATGCTGCTGATTTCAAATTAGTCTATGGTCAAACTGCATTGGATGATGTTGAAACTGCTTATGATAATGTTGCCGCTGCTTTAGCCAGCTTTGAGCGTAGCCCTATTTTTAACCCTTTCACCTCTAAATATGATTATTATTTAGCAGGTATGGTGGATTTATCTGAACAAGAAGCGCGTGGATTACAGCTTTTTGAAGCAGAAGATAAAGGGAATTGTGCTGCATGTCACCCTAGTACACCAACTGATGGCAAGCCTCCTTTATTCACTGATTTCACCTATGACAATTTAGGTGCTCCCTCTAATAAAACTATCCTAGCTGCTAAAGGGGATGATTTTATTGATATTGGTTTAGGTAAAACGGTCGTAGATAATCCAAATGCAGAAGCAGGTGCTGATAACGGTAAGTTTAAAGTTTCTACCTTACGTAATATCTCAAAAACAGCTCCTTACATGCATAACGGGGTATTTGCTGATTTAAGAGAAGTTGTAGAGTTCTATAATACGCGTGATATTGATGATAAGTGGGACAAGCCTGAAATTGCTGAAGGGGTGAATACTGAAGAATTAGGGAATTTAAAACTCTCTGATCAAGAGATTGATGATATTGTTGCCTTTATGGGCACATTAAGTGATGGTTATCAATTAGGTGCACAAGCTGAAATGAATAACAGCACTATCACCTTACCTTACATTCGTGTTGAAGGACGTGATACAACAAGCAAAATTTATGCTGTGACTTTAGATAAACTAGATACAGCAGAAGGCGATGCTGCACAATACCAAGTTTCTGAATTAGCCGAGTTATCTTTAGCTGATAATCATCACCGTACAGATATTCCTTACTACTCATTAGATACAGGGATTTTAGAAATTCCAACCATTACTACAACGAATACAGAAGGTGTTAAAACAGCATCTGTAATGCAATTTAAACAAGCCGTGACAGCGGGTGATTTAGTGTTTGAATTAAGTTACAGCAAAGCGTTTCAATAACAGCTTGATAGTTACAAACCTTTCTGTTAGCTCCAAATAGATCGGGGGACACCTCGGTCTATCTTTCCTCTCCTGATTTTACCTTCCCTTTCAGCATCAATTTTTCCATTTCATTTTTGTAGAAGTTAAAAAAGGGTAGCGTCACAATTTTATTCTAAATAAAAAGATAAAATCCCCCTTGCCCTCATCATCTCTGAGAACAAGGAAGAATATTAACTATTTACAGAAAAAAGCATAATAAAAATGTAAGGGCAATAATAATAATATTTCTTACAATATGATATAAGGTGAGTATACCTTTGATAATAAGCGTTATTGGATTAGGGATTTGAAACATATTCCACCTCTATTTACTTTGGTCTGTTTATAATTTTTTTAGTGCTTTTTATAGATTTTTAAAAATGAATAAAAACACTTTGCCACAGACTTATTCTACCAAAATAACAGCACAATAAGTAGTGCTTTTATTTTTGTGTATAAGAGATTTTTAGTTACTGTAATAGCTTTAATGCTAAGTTTTTATTTTTGATCAAAAATATTTTTTACATTTTCAAGCTATATTTTATAGGGATAGAGGATGATTCGTGGGCTTATATTTTTTGCAATAATTTAGTTATTTATCTTGCGTATTGTTATTTTCACTATTTTTAGCATTATTTATAGTAGCTATTTTTTTACAAAAAAAATCTTTTTTTATAGAAAAATAAACATACCAGTTAGTATGTTTGGTTGAAATTCACCTATTTTTTTAAATTCCCTTGAAGGTAAATAGTCCTGATCTTTTAAAATAGCTGATTTTCTATAGTATATTTAGCTAATAAATCTTGATACGCTGATGTTTTCTTAAATGCCTGCAATGCTTGCGCAAATTCTTTGGCTAAAACATCATGATTTTTAATACGTGAAAAGGCAATATATTGAGGTGAGGTAAACAAAGCTGGAGATAAATACATCATTTTCTCAGATATGCCTTTTTGGCGTGCTAGTAATGTCATTTGATCTTTATCTGCTAATCCAATATTAAAATGTTTACGTCTTAAGCGTTCTAATAGAATATCTTCACTTTTTGATTGATTATCAACCTTTAAATAAGTAGCTTCTTCCAATTTAGGGCTATAATGATATCCCATGATAGTACCAATGCTATAAGGTTTCAGCTGTTCTAACTCACCTGTAAAATGAATAGCGTGTCGATCTTCATTTAAAGCAAAGAAAACATAGTTCCCATAACTTAAAATATTTTCTTCATGAAAAATAGCAAATGCTTGCCTTTCTTTAGTCTTACTAATATAACTGATTGCATCTGCTTTTCCATGTTTGATCATATATAAAGCTCTTTTCCATGGGACGCTTTTAAATTCTATTTTAAGGTCTAATTGCTTTGCGATAGCCGCAATTATCTCAATATGTAAACCTGTCAGTGCTTGTTCAGCTGACATAATTTCATAAGGAGGATAACTATGATTCCCTCTTGCAATCACGAGGGTATCGCCTTGCTTAGCAAATACTGTTGATGCAATGAATAAATTACACAGTAAAAAACCAAAAATAAATTTATTAATATAAAACATAAATAACAGCTTAGAGTAAATAATAATAATATAGCGAATAAGAATAATATTATATTTTAACATAATTAATCACATTAAATATAGCAATATACTAATAGCCATTTTTTATATCATTTCCTCTTTTTCCAGCTGTTCTTCAATTCGTCTAATTGAGAGTACTAGAAATTTCATCGCATCAATAAACCCCTCAAATTCCTGCTCATAGCCATGATGTGGCACACCTGAAAAACGTACTAGCATAAATTGCTGTTCTGTCGGAAGAATTGACAACTGATGCAAATATTCATAGGCAAATTTTTTATCATTAGATAC
>Ga0193950_1000048_pt1 | contig 41788 bp, 34 predicted proteins | sample BB_1_MG_FD_144485 | JGI IMG/M metagenome (GOLD analysis project Ga0193950, IMG submission 144485) | Microbial mat bacterial communities from the Broadkill River, Lewes, Delaware, United States - BB_1_MG | ecosystem: Environmental > Aquatic > Freshwater > River > Microbial mats | place: USA...
GGCTCAGTCCCCGTTCTGTTTCCGGCGAGCAACGATTTCATGGGGGCAGTCGCAATCGGCGATATCGCGCTCCCACACCGGTGGGTCGCCAATCATGCTTTGCAGGGTCTCAATAAACAGACGGGTTCTGACCGGCAGGTCCCGGTGAGGGTAGATAATATAGGCATCACCAATGTAGTCGGTGAGCTGTACATCCGTCAGAATTGGGACAAGGGTGCCGCAGGCTACCTCTGTACCGAGCATAAAGCGCCCGACAACGGCGTAGCCCTGGCCCGCTTTGGCCGCTGCGATCATGGTTTCGCCCTCATTGGTGCGAAACACTGAGCGCATCTGCATGGTTTGCTCTTCGTTATCACTGTTGTAATAGTGCACCTGATTACTGTTACGGTTGGCACCGGCATAGGTGATAGCGGGCAGCTCGGCCAGCTCTTCCATCCGCTTTGGTACCCCGTGGTGCTCTAAAAACTCCGGCGACGCAACGATGACCAGGCCAATTCGAGCCAGACGTCGAGCGATCAGGTTTGAGTCCTGCAGGGTGCCAATACGGATACCCAGATCATAGCCCTCTCCAATCAGATCAACCCGTCGATCTTCCAGCCGTAGCTCAACTTCTACATCCGGGTATTGTCGCTGAAATGCAGCCACAGCGGCATGCACATACTGACGGCCAAATGAGGTGGTGCTGGTGATACGCAGCAGGCCACGGGGTTCATCATGGAAGTTTTCAGCCAGCACGCTGGTCTGTTTCATCAGTTCGCGCAGCGTTTTGCCCTGCTTCAGCATCTCCAGCCCGACAGAGGTCGGTGACAGGGAACGGGTAGAACGGTTGAGCAAGCGTACACCCAGATCAGATTCCAGCTTACTGATCTGCTTGGAGACGACCGAGCGATCAACATTGCGCAGATCGGCAGCTTTGGCAAAGCTACCATGTTCGACAACATCAACAAATAACATCAGGCGACTGGGTGTATCCATCGGGCATTAACCTTTCACTGGGTGGGTTGAACAGGTGTTCAGTCTAACGGAATGATTGGTGCGGGAGTAGCAACAATAAGGTGGCGCTCTGGCCGTAATTACATGCTGTATTGTTGCTCTAGCAGCATGCTAACGGGCTCTGAAAAGCCCCACCGCCAAACACGGCAAACCAATATTCCAGTAAAATCAACGAACTCCCCCGTTAACACGCCGCCACGAATGTAAGGGCATGATGGAATGTCCGATAAAGGATCGATCATACAAAATCACTTAATCTCCTGTTAATACTGTCTTACCGCCAGTCCTGAAAATCAGTGTTACAAATTTGTCGCAAATGCTGTTTTTCTGGCTGCTTTTGTCTATCCCTGTATCGCTTCGTTGTGGTGTCTGTCTCTACCTGTGTATTCGTCTCTATACATACGTATACGGGTGTGTACAGGGCTTCCCATGGTGGGCGTTGGCGCGTTTTTGTGTGGTTCTGTGGGTTGCATCGCTGCAGGGCCTGTTTTGACTGGTTATCGGTTTTTCTGGTGCCACGGGTTGGGGTGTTTTTGCCACGCTTTACCGTATTTATGCCACGGCTGTATTTTGTTGTTTTCCCGGCTATCCCTTTTTCTTTTTCTTTTTTTCTTAATAAAAATAAAGAGTTAGAGAATAGAAGAGCAGCCACGGATAAAACGGTATAACCACAGGGAGGGAAAAGAGGGGGGGAGAGGCTGCCACAGGTGTACAGGGGCACCACAGTTTAGTTGTGGTGGCGGAATTTTATAAAACTTCTTTAAAAACAGTATGTTATATGAGGTTCTGGCTGTACCCACAGGGCCACGGATTGTGGGGTGGGTGCTGTTTTTTACACACTTTGTGTATTCCAGCGGGGTGGGGGGCTAGGTTTAGACCCCAGCCTCGGGGTATAAATTCGGTAGCCTGAGCGATACCTCCCTGAATCGCTGTTCGGGCTGGATGCACTGCCCCGGTTTTCCCTGAGTATCCTTGGCCGGTTCTGGCAGTGTGTTGCCGTTTAACAATGAATTCCCGTCTTGTTTCTGCATGCCTGCTGATGTGGGTGTGCATTTTTGTGTGCGCACAGGTCTGGTGCTGGTATTGCCGCAAAGGTCAGGAACCCGGCGGGGTGATGATGACCCCCCCAGAGGACGCAGCAATGCAGCCCAAAACCCCTAATGTCTATATTCAGGAAAAATCGATTTTCCCACCCTCTGTTGCCGAAGTAGCAACGGCGATTCCGGCGTTTATTGGCCGGACTGAAGTCAAAGAAGACGGTGCCGGTGAATCGCTGGTCAACCAGCCGATCCGCGTTACCTCCATGCTGGAGTATGAACGCTGGTTTGGTGGCCCGTTCAAAGAAGCCTTCAACAACTTCGATGCGGTGGTGGATAAAGACACCGGTGCCATTACCGGTGTAGAGCTGACCCGTGATGCAGCGCGCAAGCCTGCTGCCATGGCACAGTTTATTCTGTACCACTGCATTGCCCACTACTTTGCCAACGGTGGTGGTGCCTGCTACGTGGTTACAACCGGTGACTACGCCAGCTTTGGTGCGACCACAGCCGGTGAAGAAGCTGACGAGTTCAAAGCTGCGCTGATGGCGGTGGAGAAAGTAGACGAAGTAACCCTGCTGGTGGTGTCCGATGCGGCGGCCCGTATGGGAGCTGAAAACCGTGTGCACTATTACGGCATCGGCACAGCAGCGATCGACCAGTGTGTGAAGATGAAAGACCGCTTTGCCCTGGTGGATACCATCGACTCCATGATTGATGACAACATGGCGGACGATCTTGCCTCCATTCGCGCCAACACACCGGCAGCGGTTGAGCGCACCAAATATGGCGCGACGTACTACCCGTACCTGCGCACAACCATGGCCCGTGAGTATGACGAGTCCCAGGTAACGGTTTACATCGACGCTGACAACTCCGTCACCATGGATGACCCATCCCTGGCGGGCACGGCGGTGTACGCCCAGCTTAAAGCTCAGCTGGGTGCCCAGTACATGGCGCTGCCGCCATGTCCGGCGATGGCGGGCATCTACTCCCGCGTGGATGGCAGCCGAGGCGTGTGGAAAGCACCGGCCAACGTTGGCGTTACCGGCGTGGTCGGGCCAACACGGGTGATCGACAACGCCACTCAGGAATCGATGAACGTAGACACCGTGGCGGGTAAATCCATCAACGCCATCCGCTCGTTCACCGGCAAAGGTACCCTGGTATGGGGCGCACGCACCCTGGCGGGCAACGACAACGAATGGCGCTACGTGCCGGTGCGTCGTCTGTTCAACATGGTGGAAGAGTCGGTACAGAAAGCCAGCGCCTTCGCCGTGTTTGAGCCGAACACCCCGTTCACCTGGCTGAAACTCAAAACCATGATCGAAAGCTACCTGGAAGGCCTGTGGAAGCAGGGCGCGCTGTTTGGTGACAGCAAAGAGGCGGCGTACTTCGTCAATGTTGGCCTGGGCCAGACCATGACCGAAGCGGACATCAACAACGGCATCATGAACATCGAAATCGGCCTGGCGGCGGTTCGCCCGGCAGAATTCATCGTGCTGACGTTCTCCCACAAGTCCATTTCTGGCTGATCTGACTGACCCCCTATTTGCAGGAGCAATACCATGGCTACAACCGTTGATGACATCAAAAATGAATACCCCATCCCCGTCTACCGCTTTGTGGTGACCCTGGGTGACGAACAGATGGCGTTCTCCGAAGTGTCCGGTCTGGACATTGGTGTAGAAACCATCACCTACAAGGATGGCCTGGGCAAGAAACACATGCCGGGCCAGCCATCTGACGTCAACATCACCCTGAAACGGGGTGTGGTGCGTAAGAAATCCCAGTTCTTCGACTGGATCAACCAGATCTCCCTGAACCTGATCGACAAGAAGGACATCACCGTATCGCTGACCAACGAAACCGGAGACGAACCGCTGGTAACCTGGACGGTGACCAACGCCTTCCCGAAAAAGCTGGCGGCACCAAGCTTCAATGGCGGTTCTAACGAAGTGGCTGTTGAAACCCTGGAACTGATGGCTGACAGCGTCGCCATCGCCTTCAACTAAGGTAACCGGATGAACGTAGTTGACAGCCTGCTGGGGGAAGCGCCACCCCTGGTTGGATACCGTTTCGCCGTGGTCCTGCTCACCGGGCTGGTACCGCAGATAACGCCCGTTGATCTACGTTTCAAGGAAGTCTCAGGCCTGAAAGTCACCCGCTCATTAGCGGGTGACCAGGACTGGGGCCTGCTGAAACCGACGATCCAGCGGCGCACCCTGACCTTCAAGCGCGGCATGCCCAGCCTGCCGACACCGCTACAGGCCACCCAGCTGCTGGAGCAGGCGTTCTGGAAAGAGCGATTACTGCGCACCGACATTCTGATCGCCACGCTCAGCGATACGCCGATTCCATACCCGACCAAAGCCTGGCTGGCACCCAGAGCCTTTCTGGAAGGGATTGAATGGGACGGTCTCAACGCCGACACCAACGGCCTGCTGATCGAATCGATGAGTTACAGCTACTCCGATCTGATACCCGTGCCCGTCTGAGGGCACCCGGGCCACAGCCCACGGCTTGTGGCCCCTTACACTCCCTGACCCCACCACCGCACACTATAAGGACACGGCATGAACGACACCGGCACGCTGGACGTTGACCAGCTCAACATCAACACCCAAGTGCAGACCCCGACCGCAGCGCCGGGCCCGGCCCCTGCCAGCAAAGAGGCGCAGGACTGCGGTTGCCTCACCCTCAGCGACGTCAGTTACGAAATGACACGGGCGCTTCATGACGCGAAACGGTGGTAACCATGGGACTGTTAGGCAACGATGCAAAAATGACCCTGCTGTCCTACTCGGACGACAAATTCAAAGCCGGGGAGAAGAAAATTGAGCTCAACTTCAAACCTGAAACGCTCAACCTCAAACTCGGCAACAAAGTCGCCAACTCCTGCGTGATCAACAGCATCAGCGGCACCGGCGCATTTATTCGCGGCAACCCGGCCAAACTGGAACTGACCTTCATCATCGACACCAGCATCTTCGATGACATGGTCAGCTTTGGCCTGGGTAAACCCAAAGAAGACCTTAACACCCAGCTCGACAACCTGGTGAAAAACCTCTACAGCATGGATGGCAAAACCCACGAGTCCCGCTACCTGGTACTCAAATGGGGCAAAATGCGGCTGGGCAACAGCGTGGGCGGCGGCTTCTACTGTCGGCTGCAGAACATGGACATCAACTACACCCTGATCGGCCCCGACGGCGTGCCCAAAGTGGCCGAACTGACCTGCAGCTTTATCGAAAACCTCTCCAGCGACAAACAGGAACAGCGGGCCGGGAAAAACTCCCCGGACCTGACCCACACCCGCATGGTGCTCAGCGCCGACACCCTGGCGCAGAAAACCGACGACATCTACCGGGACCCGGCCTACCTGGTCGGCGTAGCCGAATTCAACGGCCTGGACAGCTTGCGTGGGCTGGAAAGTGGCCAGACCCTGACCTTCCCGCCGCTGGAAAAATAGCAGAACCCCGCGCTGACCTGGCACCACAACCCCCAACCGCCGCCCAGACAAGGAACCCTGATGACCACCACCGTAAACATCACCCTCAAAGCGGGCGGCAAAGATCTATCACGCGATCTTGCCCAGGCCCTGATCAGCCTCGACTGCAACTACGACGCCAACGGCATCCCCGAAGCCACCGTTATCTTTAACGAAAGCAAACTGGCCAGCAACGAATTCGATGCCGCCGACACCGCCGAGCTGGAACCGGGCAAACCGATCGAACTGCTGATCAGCCGGATCGACAAAAAGAAAGACGAAAAACATATCTTCAGTGGCGTGATTACCGGCCACAGCCTGCGCATCAAAGACAGCGGGGCGCAATTTATCCTGCACTGCCACAGCGCCCTGATCTGCCTGGTGGAACCGCGGCTGACCCAGGTATTCAAAGAAAAAACCGACGACGCCAAAGTCCTCAAAGACCTGATCGCCCCCAGCAAAGTAACCGCCCAGATCAAAGGCGGTAAAATCAAACACGAACAACTGGCCATCTACGACCAGCACGCCTGGGACTTCATCAAATACCGGGTCGAAGCCAACGGCATGCTCCTCATGCCCTGGATCAACAAACAGGGCAAAGAACTGCTCACCATCCAGGCCCCCAACGCCTTCAAAACCAAAGCCATTGAACTCACCCTGGGCCTGAGCCCCATCCTGGAGCTGGACCTCTCACTGGACACCACCAACGCCCTGGACAAACTCAAAACCGCCGCCTGGGATGCCGCCAAACAGGCCAACGACAAAGGCCAGGCCAGCAAAACCCCGGCCAGCGGCATGAAAATCACCAGTGGCCCGATCACCGCCGCCAAAGCCGCCAAAGGGCTGGCCCGCAGCGCCGAATGGCTGCCCATTCGTGGCACCGGCCTGACCCCGCCTGAACTGCAGGGCTGGAGCGCCAGCGAAGTACTCTACCGCGAACTCGACCGCTACCAGGGGCAGATCACCCTGCAGGGCCGCCACGACATCCATCCCGGCGGCCACATCAAACTGGTCAAACTGAGCAAAAACTTCACCGGCGAATTCCTCGTTACCGGCGTGCGCCACAAAGTCGGCCCCGGCGACTGGACCACCACCGTACGCATCGGCCTGCCCATCACCCGCACCAGCTTCTTCAAAGGGCTGCACAAACAGCACAGCACCGTGCGCAGCATCCTGGTGGGCAAAGCACTGGGCTACGGCAAAGCCGACAGCGGCAAACTCAACCGCATCCAGGTGGAAGTACCCGCCCTGGGCAACGCCAAACTCTGGGCCCGGCCCGGCTCACCCTACGCCAGCAAAGACGCCTGCTTCTTCTTCCCCCCGGCCAAAGGTGACGAAGTGATCCTGGGCTGGATGGAAGGCAGCGCCTGCGAACCGGTGATCCTGGGCAGCCTTTACAACGCCGACAACAAACCGGCCGACAAGTACCACGACGACAACATGAAACGCACCCTGCTGCTGACCAAAGACGACAAACTGGAATTTGACGCCAAAGGCAAAACGCTCAGCCTGATCCACCAGAAACACAGCCTCACCCTGGCCGAGAAAGAGGTCACCCTGGATGCCGCCGAACCGCTGACCCTGAAAACCGCCAAAAACATGGCCATCGAACCCGGCAAAGATCTGGCCATCAAAGCGGGCAGTCCGGGGGTCACCATTGAAGCCTCAATGGTTGAAATCAAATAACCAGGCCGTTACAAAAAATCCCGGTTTGTAACACATAATGTAACAAAAAAGCTCTGTAACCTTTTGTATTAAAAAGGTTTATCAGCATATCGACATGTTGCAAAAAAACAGCCAGCACAGGCGCATCACCAGGGCGATCTGCTGCAACTGGAGTGCCCCGGCAACCCCATGCTGGCGGCTGAAAACCTGCTCACCCTGCAGGGCTTCCCCATCAGCCGCCTCTCGGGTCGCTGGTCGATCGACCGGGTTACCCACCGCTACAACGGCAGCTACCGCTGCAGCGTAGAAGCCAGCCGACCGATGGCCTGAGGGTCGGGCAGGGCGATCAGGAAAGAGAAAAACAGGAAAAAAGAAAACAGGACAGAAAAGGCAGGAAAGGCAGATAGAGCAGGGTGCATCAGGCAGATTGCCCGCCTGAGCGCTGCCGGTGCAGAGTACCAGAGATGGGCTCAGCAACCGGCGGCTATAAGGTCACAACGGGTCGGTTGTAAACCTTACCAGCGGCGGCCACCACGGCGTGGACGTGACTGCAGGCGGGTCGGGCCTGATCTGGTCCGTTCCACCAACAGCTGCCGGTTTGCAAACTCAGCACAATGGAGGCTTACCAATGCATTCTCAGCTTCATTGGCATCAGGCATATCGACAAAGGCAAACCCGCGGGACGCCCCGGTCTCCCGATCAACGACCATATGAGTGTGGGTCACCGTACCATATTGCTGGAACAGTTCAGTCAGCTCTGCTTCGGTGACTAAGTAGGACCGATTTTTTACAACCAGTTTCATTTCTAAGCTCCATTTATAAATGCAGTAGACCCTGTGCATACGCATATTTTGTAATAAATACGCTCAACCCTGCGCAGGGCAGGCGGAGGAATATAGGTGAAACAGAACGGCTGACCCAGATAAAAAACAGCCAGTTAACAAGATTTATAAAAGAAAAAAATCAGCATCGAATAAAGCCGATAAAACGCTAAAAAATAGCAACAAAAACAACCTTTCCGGCCCGTATTCAGCCGTTATTCAGCTGTATATCATGGGGTTTCGAGCACCGCACAGGTTCCCCCTGCGTATGGCAACCGCGCTCGAATCCCCCGGACTTTACCGGCCGATCCGCAAGGCAGCACCTGCCCACCACATCGGCCATCGCCGCCAGGCAGATCACCATGACTCAACCCTTCGCCCAGCACCCTGAGGCTGAACTGGCCCCCTATGGAGTACCCCGCAGGCCATGAACCTGATCAGCAACGCCCTGAATATCCTCAACTTCATCCGGACATGGCGAGTCAGCCGCACCTGCAGCCCTGCTTATTGCTGCCCACTGCAAAGGCAGCAACAACCAGGCCTGACGCAATGTCACCTGGCAATACCCGAAGACACAACCCAACCCAACGAAATACTGAACAGGAAAATACCGATGACAGCCATTATCCCAAGCCCGATTATCAGCATGACCTCCACAGAAGCTGCTGAATACCCGGCGCTGCAGCTGGGCCAGCTTGTCACCCTGACCGACCGCGAATGTGGTCAGTTTATGGTGGTAGAAAACTACACTCCAAACACCCTGGACATCCTCGACTGCCCGGCCTCCGGCAAACAGCTGCTGCTGCAGTGCGGAGAATACCTGTACGCCGGCCATCTAGGCATCCGTGCAGATTTCCACATTGGCGATCCGCTGGTGCCATACGACCCATCGATCAAAGCGGAAGATCGTCCACGCCACCAGGCCAACAAGGCCGTTGGCCAGCTGATTAACGACGCGCTGATGCGCTGTTCACAGCTGAGAAAACGGCTGGTACTGGCCAAAACAGACAGCAACAACGGTTACGGCTACGGTATTGACGTGCCGCTGGTCATCCCGAACCTGTGTTCCTTCCGTGGCCAGGGCGACAACACCATGCTGATCCAGGCATCCGATGCCCCGGTGATCACCTGCATCAACGATGACGACAAACAGCGCGGTAAAGGCTATATCAACATCGGCGATATGGTAGTGCGTGGGCGCAAAGACAAAACGTGCACGGCCACCCTGATCGAGCTGGAAGGCTGTCACGTGCCGACAAGCCTGGAGCGCATCACCGCATACTATGGTGGTGGCACTAACATCACCATCAAACACTCCACCGTGGTGACTTTCTACCAGGTATCCTCCAACCGTGCCGACAAACACGCGCTGTGGGTAGACACCTGCCGCTCATTCAACATGGTCGGCGGCAGCTGCGAGCACTCCAAAGACCACCACATCAAAATCACCAACAGCGGTGAATTCCACTCTGCGGTAGCCAACTTCACCATGCTGCACACAGAGGGCCTGATCGACGACAACATCTCCATCTTCGCCATCGGTGGTGGTAAAGAACACACCAGCACCCAGTCCGTCGGCATCAGCGGCTGGCAGATCCTGGGCAAAAACTACAATGAAAACCCGGAGAACAACTACGGCATCACGCTGCTGAACAACAACGTCTCCATCAAAGCTGACAACATCGCCAAAAGCGGCGGCCATGAATTGTGTGACCCGAACACCTTCAATGATGTCGAAACCCTGCCAAAAGGTTACCTGACCAGCGTGGCTGGCCTGTTCCTGGGTAAACACGACTCCGTGATGAACGGCGTAACCGGCACCCGTGCCGACATCGCCACTGCAGGTGTCTGGAACGGCAAAGTAGGGGCCGGCAAGTTCCGCGACAGCCGGGTGAAAGTGTACCTGGGTAACGCACCACTGCCGGATGCCAACTACAGCCCACAGGTGACACTGGAAGGCTACCTGGGCCCGAACCGCAGCTGGTACATCGATGGCGTAGAGCCATACCAGTTCTACATCAACATCATCGACCAGACCACCGGCGAGCCTGCCTTCCCGGTCAGCGATGTACTGTTCCACTGGTCATTGCCGGTTAAGAAGTAACCCCCACCCGTTCCCAGGCGCTGAGGATGTGAAAGTATTTACATCGGCGTTCCAGCGCGTGGGAACACCGCGCTGACCGCCGTCAGGCAGATCACCATGACTCAACCCTTCGCCCAGCACCTGCAAGCACAACTGGCCCGCTACCGTGACGCCGCGCAACCGACACCGGCGGCGCTGGGTCAGCTGCTGCGCTGCCCCCGTCAGCCCAGCCAGCCCCGGCAGGCAACCCCCGCCGACTGGCAGACCCTGACCCGCCAGCGTCAGCAGCAGTGTCAGCCACAGCCCTGGCGCATTGACGTGACCGTCTGGCTCGACAGTGCCGACAGTGACAGCGCCGAACAGCTGCACCAGCGCCTGCAACACTGGGCCCGCAGCCTCAGCTACCCCGGTGCCACCGTGCTGCCCAGCGAGCTTAACCAGCTACTGCACCGGGCGGGCGTGCGCAAACGCCGCATCCGCCAGCCTGCAGCCCCCCTGTGCTGCCACGTAAACCGCTGGCCCTGCTGCTGCGATATCCAGCTGACCGTACGCCAGTGCTGAGCCCGAACCGCCTGCAGCCTTTGCCATCACCAGACTTTTAATACCCCTGACTTTGATCACCCAACCCAATGGAGCACTCCCATGCCAGAAGCAACCCCAATCGAAGCCCTTAACGCCACCAAAGGCGCAATTCAGTCACTGATCGTGCAGATTGGTGACAAATTCGGCCAGATCGACACCGGCACCACAGCCCAGCTCAATGCAGCCATTGCCACGCTGGAAACCCGGCTGCTCGGCAGTGCCGACGTTGACAACAACACCCTGGGCAAACTGGCCGCGCGCATCAACGCCCTGCAGGGCAACCTGCAGGCGCTGGATGAAACTTACGCCACCGATGCCGACCTGGCGGCGAAAATTATCGCCATCAATGAAGCCTGGGCCACGGCAGATGGCGATATTCAGGCCCTGATTGCCGACAAAATCAACGCCGCTGACGCACAGCAGCTGATCAGCACAGCGGTCAGTGACTTTGTTGATAATGGCCAGCTGCAAGGTGGCATTGATGGAGCCAAAGCCCACTCCGACCAGCAACTGGTTGCAGCCCTGCAGGGCCTGACAGCAACCTTCCAGGCCGGTGAACAGCACCTGGCCAGCCTGTAACCGGACAGCACCCCAGCCATGGGCGGGTGTTGCCACACCCGCCCTGAACCCCTGATCAGGACTCCGATATGGCAGACCCATCTGCATTCAGCGTTCAGTTACTGGCCCTCAACAGCGCCATCAGCAACTGGCAGATCGCCTTGTTCAACCTGCTGCACGGTGGCGCAGGCGGCCCCGGCCAGATCCACCCCGATGGCGGTATCGGCGGGCCCGCACACAACGGCTACCGGCTGATCGTCGCCCCGGCCAGCCGTCGGGCCAGCGGGCTGGGCCACGGCCTTAACGGCCTGCCCGACAGCCTGACCGCCATCAGCGACCCGGCCAGCCCTGACCCCCAGTCCGGCTGGGACAACAGCAACCAGCTGCTCAGCCAGCACTTCGCCACCGACGACGGCGTCACCTGCGGGCCGCTGGCCGTACTCTACTGCCGCAGCCTGGGGCCAGACTGGTACCTGCCCAGCAAAGACGAGCTGCAGGCCATTATCAGCCGGGCGGTCAGCCTGGACAGCGCCGACACCAGCGGTGGGGCGCTCAGCTTTGCCGCCATGGCCGATGGCGACATCTGGAGCAGCACCCGCCACAGCCAGCACAGCAGCTGGGTCGTCCGTGCCAGCGATGGCCAGCTCGCCAGCCGCAACCGCAGCAGCGCCCACTACATCGTGCCGGTCAGACGGCTGCCCCTGTAAACACACTGACACCCCGGAGCCCCCCATGAGTGAACAACTGCTGGCCGGTCGCGGCTGGAACTTTCCCGTGCACTTTCACCCGCCAGGCAAAGGCCCGGTGATGGTAAGTGGCAACGACGACATCCGCCAGGCGCTGGAGATCCTCATCTCCACCACCCTGGGTGAACGGGCCATGCGCCCGGACTGGGGCAGCCCGCTGCCCGAATTTATGTTCAGCCTGCTCGACACCGACGCCGTGGCGTTACTCAGTGAAAAGCTGGCCGAAACCATCCAGAGCCAGGAACGACGGATTGAACTGCACAGCGTTGATGTGGACGACAGCAGCGGCCCGGACGGCCTGCTACTGATCAACATCAGCTACAGCGTTCGCGAAACCAACACCCGCGACAACCTGGTATACCCGTTCTACCTGCTGGAAAACAGCGGCTGAGGCCGGAGGAGGGCAGCATGAGCAAAGACTTCATCCTCAGCGATGCTGAGGCCGTGTTCGAGAAAAAAGACCTCACCGGGCTGGCCGAATATCAGGGCAACCTGAAAATCAAAATCCCCGCCGCCGCCAAACTCAAAATCAAAGGTAAACCCGTGGCCCTGCAGCCGGACTTCGCCAAAGTCGTGCTCAGTGTGCCCTACAAACACAGCATCCAGTCAGACACCCCCGGCAGTGGTGCGCTGACCATTACCGCCGTACACAAAGACCAGGTGGCCGAAAAACTCAAAGTGATGGGCCAGCCGGTGCTCAAAGTCGGCTCCGAATTCAAGGCGATGTACAGCCACAGCCCGGCCACCAAAATACCGGGCCCGCCGCCACCGCCAATCCCGGACCCACCGCCGCACCAGTGCAAGGGCACCTTCAAAACCCCTAACAGTATTTTCAAAACCAAGTAGCGACGAGACTGCCATGACCGACCATGCCTCAACCACCCCGCGCGAACGGGCCGGAACCCTGCAACAGCAACGCGGCCTGGCCGCGCTGGACAGCCAGCACTTCAGTGTTGAAGAGCGCACGGGCGCTGATTGGCTTCGCTATCTGAAACTGTTTGCCCACTGGCTGCAGTACAAAACCACCGGCGACGCCCTGGACGACAACGGCCAGCCCCTGACCTGGGCCGGAGCCCTGCCGGACGAAAGCCAGATCAGCCCCCTGCTGGCCCTGCTGGACGGCGACACCGGCGTCAGCGACGAGATCCGCCAGCTGGCGGCCCGGCCCGATATGGCCCTGCTGCTCAGCTTCCTGCAGATGCTGCGCCACCCCCAGCAGCAATTTGCCGACCTGACCGAGCGTCACCTGTTCCACTACTACCGCAACGTACTGGCCCTGAGCGAAAAACCCGCCGAGCCCGACCAGGCCCACCTGGTGGTGCAACTCGACGGCGACGCCCCGGACCAGGTACTGCCCGCAGGCACCCGCTTTGCCGCCGGTGAAGACAGCAGCGGGGCAGAGCGTTACTACCGGCTCAACAGCGCCAGCGCCATCAACCAGGCCCGCATCCACAGCCTGATCAGCCTGATGGTCAGCCGGGGGGAAGACGACCCGGCCAGCAGCGATATCCGCCACAGCGGCCCCGACAACACCGGCTTCCTGCGCAGTACCCTGATCGACCAGAGCAACGGTCTCGACTTCCCGGCGGAGCAGCAGCCCACCTTCGGCTACTACCCGGCACTGCAGCCGGTCAGCGAGCCCCCTGGCGCAGCGCCCCAGCCACTGCCCCGCGACCCGGAGCGCGACCAGCACGCCCCGGTCGGGCTGCTGGTTGCCTCACCGCTGCTCTGGCTCAGTGAAGGTCAGCGCCGTATCGAACTGCACTTTGACGAAACCTTCAGCGCCGGGCCACAGATCGCCAGCATCGCCAGCCAGATCACCAGCTTTCTCAGCCTCTCCATCAGCACCGAAGCGGGCATGCAGTCGCTGGATAACGACGTACGCTGCCAGCTCAGCGCCCGGATGGACGGCAACCGGCTACGGCTTCGCATCGAACTGAACGAACTGTTCCCGGCCATCACGCCACCGCCGCAGCCCCATCAGCGCCAGCTGATCAGCCCCTACCTGCAGCTGGACGTAAAAGCCGACAGTTACGGCAGACGCATCGCCTACGAACAGCTGCGCACCCTGCCGCTGGCCGCCGTGGACCTCAGCGTCCAGGTGAACGGTCTGCGCAACCTGCTATTGCGCAACGACGACGGCCTGCTGGACCCGACCGGGCCGATCGCCCCGTTTGGCGACCAGCCCCGCAACGGCAGCCGCCTGCAACTGGCCCACCCGGAACTGGCGCTGGGCCCGCTGGACAGCCTCAGCATCGAACTGGAATGGGCCGACCGGCCCGCCGATATGGCCGCCCACTACAGCGCCTACCGTGACTACCTCTACCCCGACGCCAGCCCACAACCGGCCTGGCCGGTGCACCAGCTGCGGCTGGCCTCCAGCCACGGCCAGGGGGCAGAGCAGGGCATGTTCAACGCCAGCCTGGGCGGCAACGGCAGCCAGCTGAGCAGCCTCTACCCCGAAGGCCTGGCATGGCAGCCCCATGACCAGCTGCCGCTGGACGCCGTTGAACCACGGGAATGGCCCTACTGGTACAGCCTGGAATTAAGCCGTGATGACTTTGGTGACGAACTCTACCCACGGGTGGTCAACCACTTCTCCAACCAGTACCTGCAGGCCGTCAACGACGCCAACGCCACCGACGTGGCCAACGTAGCCGCCTCCGAACTGGAAGCCGCCCAGGCCCAGGTGGCCGCCGCCGAAGCCAGCGCCAACGTCGCCCTGACCGATGCCGCCGCCGATGCTGTAGCCGCCGTACTGGCCGCTGAAGCCGCCGCCAGCGCCGCCGCCTCCTCAGCTGCTGCAGCGCAAGCGGCCGAAGCCGCAATCGCCGCCGCAGCAGGGGGCGAAGATGAAGAGGGCGAAGAGGGTACAGAAGGCGAAGAAGGTACAGAAGGCGAAGAGGGTACAGAAGGCGAAGAGGGTACAGAAGGCGAAGAAGGCACAGAAGGCGAAGAAGGCACAGAAGACGAGGGCACAGAAGACGAAGAAGACGACAGCCCAACCCCCAGCCACACCGTCGTCGTCAACAACCCCAGCCCGATCAACAGCACCCTCAGCCCGACTCCGACCCCCGTCGCCCGGCCTGAACCGCGCGAAGTACTGCCCCCCTGGACCCCGCTGGCCAACAGCATCAGCGTCAGCTACCAGGCCAGTGAACAGATCAGCGTCAACGGCGCGGGCATCGGAGCCCCCAGCCAGCTGCTGCACGTACACCCGGTGGGCTGCCAGGCCGTGCGCGATGCAGAACAGCAAACCCTGCTGCCCGCGCTGGACAAAGCCGCCTACCTCTACATCGGCCTGCAGAACCCGCCGCAGGGCGGCAGCGTAAACCTGCTGTTCCAGCACAGCCCGGTAGACGCCGACACCCGGCTGAAAGACGTAGATGTACAATGGAGCTACCTGGCCGACAACCGCTGGGTCACCTTCGCCACCAACACCCAGAGCGGCAACGTAGACCGCGCCATGATCCTGGCCGACGGCACCAACGGCCTGATCGACACCGGCATCATCAGCTTCGGCATCGACCCCGGCATGACCCGTGATGGCGGCTTCCCTGGTGATGGCCAGCTCTGGCTGCGTGCCGCCCTGGGTCGCAGCAGCAACAACGCCCCACTGTGGTCAAAACTGGTGGGCGCACACAGCCAGGCGATCACCGTCGAATATGACGACAGCGACCAGCCGCCGCTGCACCTGCCCGCCGCACTGGCTGCTGGCAGCATCACCGAACTGGACAGCCAGAGCGTCCCCGACAGCTACAGCTACGCCATCGACAGCGTCAGCCAGCCCTACGCCAGCTTCGGAGGGCGGCCCCCCGAAGCCCCGGAAAACTTCGCCATGCGCACCAGCGAACGGCTGCGCCACCGCAACCGCGCCCTGACCGGCTGGGACTACGAACACCTGGTGCTCGAACGCTTTCCCGAACTGATCCTGGCCAACTGCCTGCGCGACCCTGGCACACCCGGCGACCCGGCCTCACCGCCGGGCATCCGCCTGCTGGTCGTGCCCCGCACCGACGACCCGGCCATCCTCAAGCCCCGCGTCCAGCGCAGCCTGCAACTGAGCATCCACAACTACCTCAGTGAACGGATGCCGCCACGGGCACGGCTGATTGTAGACAGCCCCGTATTCCAGGAGATGCGTTTCGACATCGTGCTCACCTACCAGCCCGAATACGACCCCGGCCAGGTACTGCACTACATCAACCGCGACCTTAACGCCCGGCTGAACCCCTGGACAGGGCAGAGCGGAGGCGACATCAAACGGGAGATCTACATCCCCGACATCGTCGGCTGGATCAAACAGCAACCCTACGTAAACCAGGTCGTCAGCGTCACCGGCCAGCTGCAACGCCACAACGCCGACCAGCAACCGTACTGGCACAGCGTTGAAGGCGACACCCTGCGCCCCGACAGCGCCGAACGCATCCTCGTGCCGGCCAGCCGACACAGCCTGCGCGCTCCCGCCCCGGATGCCGAACACTTCAGCGGCATCAACGTCATGGAGATCGAACTCGACTTCGAAGTGCGCTAACCGATCACCCCAAGCCCCGGCCTCCCTTCGCCGGGCACCGCAGCCGCTCCCCTGGCTGCCTTTGCGCGTGGCCCAGAACAGGGTCACGCGTTTTTTTATTCTCAGTTTCGGGCAACAGCAGCCCGGACCACAGCAAAGAGACTGACCATGACTCCAGATACACCAGCGGCCCGTCGTGGTGCCATTCGCAGTGCGGTAAAACAGCTGGTGGGGCAGGCCCTGAGCACCCAGCCAGCCATCCCCGTATCCACCTCACGGCTTGAAATCGCCAACGTCGACCAATTTATCGCGATCTACTTTCAAGCCAGCGAACGCAAACAGCACTACAGCGGCTACGACAGCGTGGCCGAGCTGGTAATCCGTATCAACGCCGCAGCAGACCCGCTGCCAGACGATAACAGTCTGGACCTGCCTGCCAGCCACATAGAAGCAGCACTGGCTGTTGATAGCACCCTCAGTGGCACAGTACAGCACAGCTACCTGTCCGGCTTCAGCTACGAGCTGAGCAAGAGCGAGCTGTACAGCACCCTGCAACTCAAATACACCCTTAAATACAACGACTGAAGAGGTCACTTATGTCATTAGGTAATGGAACTAAATTTATCCGTCGCGACGGTGTTGCACCGGGCACATTTGTAGATATCGCCCATATCGCGGTTGAACTGGGCGGCCTGTCGCTGTCCCGCGAAACCAAAGAAAACACCTACTACAGCACCCCCCAGGACAGCTACAAATCCTTCTACGGCGGCATCCGTGATGCCGGTGAGTCCAACATCAAAATGGAATTTGACCGCACCGAGCAGTACCACCTGCTGCTGCTGAACGATTTCAACAGCGATGATCTGGGCCGTTACGGCTTCCAGTGGCCCGACGCCGACAAAACCCAGATGACCTGTGATGGCGTGGTGACCGGCTTTGAAGTCACCCATGCCGTGGGCGAGAAAATCTACGCCAACTGCAAAATCAAATGGTCAGGCGAGCCAAGCTGGGAGCACTGGGTCTGATGTTCAGCGAACTGCTTAACAGCGAAAGCCACAGCATCCGGGGCAAAACCTTCACCTTCCACGAGATCAGTTCACTGGACTGGATCAACCACCTGGTGATGGAAGAGGAACCGGACGACCAGAGCCACAAAGCACTGGCGGTGCGCAACCGGGCGTTTCTGGTACGGGTGATTGCCGCCTCGCTGGCCCCTGGCGTGGGCAGCACCGTGCCGGAACTGGTAGCCGAAATGGAGCCCCTGTCCGAAAGCCTGATCAGCGAGCTGTTTGCCGCTGCTGATCAGGTAAACGGCATTACAGAGCGCCTGAACGGTTACGCGGGAAAGGCGTCCCCGGCCGACGATACTGCCGCCGCCTAGCGGCAGAGCTATGCCAGCCAGTGGTGCGCCAGATGCTGGCGCAGATGCCACTGGCTGAATTGTTTGACTGGTACGACTACCACCTTGAGCAATGGGGCATTTCGTCTGACCACGCGCCGGACCACAGCCAGGCCAATATCGATGAAGAGATCGCATTAATGCGGGGAGCCTTTGGTGGATAGATGAGCACACAGGACCAGAAAACCCAGACAAACCTTCGCCAGCTTGGCCAGCAGGCAAAGGAAACCACAGAACAGATTGATAAACTCAAGACAACGCTGCTTAGCGTTAACAACCGGCTCAGTACAATGGGCCAGCCACTTGAAGTTGCATCCAGCAAAAAAAATGATGCCGCTGGGCAGATGCAACAAACACAGGTTGAATTTGTAAAAGGAGCGGTGCCCTACGCACCGCTTATGTTGGTACCCGCAGCAGCAGGAGCAGCAGGCCTCAGTAGTCAGCTCGCCCGGCTGCTACCTCGGCTGGGTGCGTTCCTTGGCAGAACAGCCACGCGGGCAGCGCCTGCGGTACAAGGCGCAATGACAGGTGCAAACGCTACCATAGAGGTCGCCAGCCAGGGCTACTCACTGATAAAAGAGACGGTAGACAAAACCCAGCCCTACGCAGAATGGGAGCGTCGCCAGCTACGTATCGCCTTCCAGCTGAAAAAAACCGAACATGCCGTAGGACTCAGCTCTGAGCAGATCGGCAAACTCAGTAGCGGTATCGCCCTGAATACGATGCAAAGTATCAGTGGTATGCAGGATGCCGCCAGCGCCCTGTTGCGCTACGACCGGGTACAGGGCGACGTTTTCAAGCGGGCACTGCGGCTGTCGGCTGACCTGGCCGCCACCAGTGAACGCGATGCCAAAACCGCTTCAGGAAAACTGGGTCAGCTATTGACCCTCTCCGCAAAAGATCTGAACGCTCGTAACGGCCTGGGATTGCATTATTCCGCTGAAGAGGTCGCCGAGATTGAAAACCTGCAGCGCCAGAATAAACGAGCCGAAGCGCAAACGCTGGTATTGAATAAACTCCATACCGTTGAAGGGGCAGGCGCAGCCGCTGCGAAAGGGCTGGCCGGTGCTTACGATACCGCAGGTCAGCAGGTAGACCAGGTCGTGATTGATGCCGTTGGAGTCGAAGTGGTGCGCGACACCCTGGTTGGTAGCGCTAACGCATTTGCCAACGAAGTCGATCAGATTCGCCAGAGCTTTATGCCTGATCTGAGCCACCAGATACAGGAGCTGGAGGCGCAGAAAGAACGGTTACAGACCAGCCTTGACCAGGACGGAGGCATCCCTTCAGGCGCGAGTGTTGCGGGTATTCAGCAGTACCTGACAGACAGTGAGCGTGACCGCACAGAACTGTTTCAGGTAACCGCCAGACTGACGGAACTGAAGAACACGCTCGCAGCTAAAAACGAAGCCATAGACACAGCGCAACGTGGTCAGCAGGCTGCGGCAGCAAAGTTTGATAAGGACGACAATCAGCGCAGGGCCGCACAGCCTGTTGCACCCGCAGCAGCCTCCCAGGCCAGTCCGATCCAGCTGAATGACTACAGCCTGCAGCTCAACAGCGCGGCACCCGCCAGTGCGGCGCTGGTGCAACTGGAAGCCGATGCTCAGCAGGCCACCGCAGTACTGGCCGCGCAACAGCAACAGCAGCAGGCCGACAGCGCCCGGCACCAGCAACAGACCGAACGCAAACAGCGCCGCCATCAGCAGCAGCTCAAAGCCGACCGGGTTCAGCACAGTACGGACGAACAGCAGCTGCAGGTCGCCAGCCTGCAACAGCAGGACAGCCAGCTTAACAGCGCGCTGGACCAGCGCCTGAGCCTGGAACAGAGCCACCAGGGCCAATCCCTGCAACAGTGGCAGAGTTACAACCGCCAACGGCTGGCTGACGAGAAAAAGCGTACCCGTGAGGTTTACAGCGCGGTGGAAGACGGGCTGGGCAAACTGGCCGATATCGCCCGCCGCCATGCCCGCCCCGACAACGACATTCACGGCCAGCTCAGCCTGGCCAAAGATGCCGTGGCCATCACCGGCACCCTGGTGGATAACCAGGAAAAACTCAGCCAGGTCTGGGAAAGTGGCAACCTGCTGGACTTCTTCTCCGCAGTGGATGACACCGGTGCCCTGCAACAGGCTCTGCCTGGTGGTGAAAAGCCCCCGCCCGCCGAACTCCCCCTGGACGCCGGTATGGAACCAGGGATGGACCCGCTGGCCCAACCGGGGATAGACCCGTTCGCCGCCCAGGACCCATTTGCCGCACAAGGCCAGATGGCCAACCCGTTTGGCCAGCAGAACCCGGAGCTGATGGCCGTTGACCCCCTGCAACAGAAACTGGCCAGCGAGCAGCAATACCAGCAGCAATCAGCAACCAGCTGGGAACAGTTCCGCCAGAGCGAACAGAACAGCGAACTGCGCCACACCCAGATGCGGCTCTCCTCGGCAGGCAATATGTTCGGCAGCCTGGCCGGGCTGGCGAAAAAACATGCCGGTGAAAAAAGCGGCATCTACAAAGCGATGTTCGCCGCCTCCAAAGCCTTCGCCGTAGCCGAGTCGATCGTCAAAATTCAGCAGGGCATCGCGGGCGCAGCGGCCCTGCCGTTCCCGGCCAACATACCGGCCATGATCTCGGTGGTTGCCGAAACCGCCAGCATCATCTCCACCATCAAAGGCACCCAGCCCCAGGGCCAGGCCCACGCCGGGATCGACAATATCCCCCGCGAAGGCACCTGGCTGCTGGACGGTGGCGAACGGGTACTGGCCCCACAACAGAACCGCGATCTGACCCACTACCTGGCCCGCCAGAACCTCAGCGCGCCACCTGCAGAACAGCGCGAACAGCGTGCCAGCGCCAGCAACAGCGGCGCTGTGCCCACGGTAAACATCATCAACAACGGTGCCCCGGCCCGCGCCCAGGCCTCCATACTGGACGACGGCACTCTGCAGATCATCCTCGAAGCCGTGGACAGCGATCAGGCCGAAAAAGCCGCCTACGGCACCGGCATGGCCAGCCAGGCCCTTGAACGCACATACGGCCTCAACCGGGCCATGGGAGTAGGTTAATGACAGACGACACCGCACCGAGATGGCCCATCGGGAAACTGCCCATGGGCCTGCTCAAAGGCTACCGCTACCAGGACCGGCCCCGCCACAGCCGCACCGCCATGGCCTCAGGCCCACCCCGCACCCGCCTCACATCCCACACCCCGGTGCGGGATTTCTATTTCGAACTGCTGCTCAACGACGGTCAGCTGGCCAACTTCGAAGCCTGGCTGGAGCGGGATCTGGAAGGCGGCACCCGCTGGTTCTGGTTCCCACTGCGCGACGGCACCGGCGTGCACGACACCCTGGTGCAGTTTCACAAACTCACCGGGCCGAGAATGCAGGGCGGACGCTGGCAATACGCCTGCCAGTGCATCTCCTACCAGCGCCACGCCCAGGCGCTCAACCAGGCGCAGCTCGATCTGCTGCTCAAATACAGCCCCAACTGGTTAAAACAGACCGGCAACCGGCTGCACCGCATAGTTCACAGGGAATGGTAATCGATGAGTACACAGGCATTTGACGCCGTGCTGCAACAGCTGGAAACCGACCAGCGCCTGCTGCACGACATAATTCACGGCGGTGAAAACGACACCGTCCCTACCGAAGCGGGCGACCAGCCCAGCGTTAAGCGGGCACTGGCGATCGCCATCAACACCGCCATCAGCGCTGAACGTCAGCACGCGATCGACAGCAAAGCGGCCATTGATCGGGCCGTCGCCAGCGCGGACCAGCACCAGCAAAGTGCCCAGCAGTACAGCAGCGCTGCCCAGTCTGACAGCCAGGCCGCTGACAGCGCCCGTCAGGACGCCCAGAGTGCCGCCCAGCAGGCCCAGACATACGCCCAGAGCGCGGCCAGCGACCAGGCGAAAACCGCCGCCGACGTGATCGCCACCGCCGCCGACCGCAACGCCGTGGCCAGCCAGCGCAGCTTTATCGACCAGCGCGCCAGCGATGCCGCCAGCGCCGAGCAGGGCGCACAGCAGGGCGCACAGCAGGCACAACAACAGGCCGCCAGCGCCGCCAGCGAAGCCCAGCAGGTTAAAACCGCGGTTGACCAGGCGCGCGACGACGCCAGCCAGTCAGCCCAGGCCAGCGCCGCAGACGCAGTGGCCACCGCCGCCGACCGGGTACAGACCGGCCAGGACCGCACCGCCACCGCCGCCGATCGGGTGGAAGTCAGCCGCCAGCAGGGCATTGTTGCACAACAGCTCAGCGATGCGCAGAGCGCCCGTGACAGCGCCCAGGCTGCCCAGCAACAGGCTGCGCTATCGGCCGCAGCGGCACAACAGGCCCAGGCTGAAACCGAGCAGGCCCGCGATGCGGCCGCCCAGTCCGCCAGCGCCAGTGCCGCCGACGCCAGGGCCACCGCCGCTGATCGCCAGCAAACCGCCGCCGATGTAGAGGCCAGCGCCGCCAGCGCCCAGGCCAGCGCCGCTGATCGTGAGCAAACCGGCGCAGACCGAACAGCAACCGGGGCCGATCGCACCGACGTGGCCCGCCTGCGCGGCGAAACTGAACAGCGCACCCGCGATGCTGAAACCGCCCGCGACAGCGCCCAGGCTGCCCAGCAACAGGCCGCGCTATCGGCCACTGCGGCACAACAGGCCCAGGCCGAAACCGAGCAGGCCCGCGACGCGGCCGCCCAGTCTGCCAGCGCCAGTGCCAGCAGCGCCCAGGCCAGCGCCGCCAGCCAGCTAAAAAGTGCCGCCGACGCCAGCGCCACCGCCGCCGACCGGCAGGCCGTGGCCGCGGTATACAGCGACACCGACCAGCGCGCCCAGGATGCCAGTGATGCCCGCGACGCCGCCCAGGCCGCCCGGCAGGCCGCCGGAACATCGGCCAGTGCCGCTGCGGGCTCCGCCAGCCAGGCCGCCAGCCACCTCAGTGCGCTACAAACCGCCATTGGTGAAGATATCGCCTTCTTCGCCCCCAACGCCACCTCCGACGACGGCCCGCGCAGCGATTACGATGCCGAGCCCGCAGGCTTCAAATGGCTGGAGCTGAACCCCCACGCAGGCAGCTACATCTACATTCTGCGTGGCCCGGCCCAGTGGGACGGACCGATCCCGTTTGGCGTCGGTGAAAAAGGCGAGCAGGGCATCCAGGGCATCCAGGGGGATATCAGCGCGGAGCTGGAAGCCCTGCGCGACCAGGTCGCCGACGACGCCAGCGCCAGCGCTGCCGACCGCCAGGCCAGCCAGACCGCGGCCAGCCAGGCGACCACCGCCGCCGACACTGCCAGCCAGGCCAGCACCGCGGCCATCAGCGCAAACCAGGCCGCCCAGAGTGCCGCCCAGGCCGCCGCCAGCGACAAAGAAAGTGCCCAGGCCGCCCAGCGCGACGCAACCGCCGCCAAAGACAGTGCCGCCCAGGATGCCGATGCCGCCGCCCAGTCTGCCAGCCAGGCCGCCGCCGTCGACGCATCCGCCGCGCAACACAACCGCCAGGCCCAGAGCGCCGCCAGCGACGCCAGCACCAGTGCCAGCGCCGCCCAGGCCGCCCAGCAGGTGGCTGAAGCGATCAGGTCCACCGTACAGGCGGCGGAGCAGGCGACACTCAGCGCCAGCGCCAGCGCCCATGCCGACGCCCTGCAAGCCAGTGCCGATGCCCAGGCCTGCCGTGCTGACAAGGCCACCGTGGTGAGCGCCCGCGATGCAACCCTGGCCGCCCGCGACGCCGCCGCCCAGAGCGAAACCCGGGCCAAAGCCCATGCCGACAGCCTGGACGCCGAGCTGATCAACCAGCAGATCAAACGACTGAAAAACAAAATCATGTTCGGCATCTGATGCTGACACACACCCAAGGAGAGCTACATGCCTATAACTGAACTGGCCTCAACCGTCCTGGCTGTCAAGCAGGGCGTCGAGGACAAGGCGACCCTGGCCACCGCCGAAGAGCTGGCCTACCTGGCCAGCGCCACCGAAAAGATTGGTGGTGCCGCCACCCTGATTGACGTGGTGGAAGCGGGCGAAGACGCCATCAAAGCCATTGAACAGCTGGTCAGCAACCGCACCGCTGAACTGACCGCCCATGGTGAAGCCACCCAGGCCGCGATGGTCAAGGTTGGCAACGACACCCAGGCCGCGATGGTCAAGGTTGGCAACGACACCCAGGCCGCGATGGTCAAAGTTGGCAACGATACCCAGACCGCTGTGACCACCCATGCAGGCACCACACTGGACGGCCTGAAAACCGATGCAGGCGCGGTGCGCGATGCATCACTCAAAGCCATTACCGATAAACAAGCGGTGCTGGTCACTGAACTGGCCCAGCTGCAAACCGATGCCGACACCGTGCGTGATGATGCCCTGGCCGCTGTGGCTGATAAACGTGCCGTACTGGCCCGTGAACTGGACAAAATCCAGCCCCGCCCTGGCGCACGCGCGCTGTTTTATAACCTGATCTGATCTTTGTAATCATCCAACTGGAGAGCAAATATGTCTCATCTGTTTAGTGCTGCCATCCAGGCAGACACCCCTGCACGCGCCTACCAGGTGCCAGCAGGCTCCATCGCCACCCTGGTCACCAATATCGTTAACACCGGCAAAACCGCAGCACGGGTATCCATGTTCCTGGTGAAAAAAACCGACACCGTGCTGAATGCACCCGCCCAGGCGATCGAATACAACGTTGAACTTAAACCCGGCCAGGTGCTGCTGCGTGAAGGGATTATCCTGGATGCCGACCAGGGCATCGCCATCGCATCCAGCTCTGCGGAGATCGCGGTTAATGGCTGGGGCATCGAGGAGATCAAAGCATGAGCCGTATTTTTAATGATGGCAGCGCAAACGCTGCTCAGGGCCACTACTTCAATGGTATGTACCTGCCCGAGACACCGATCTGGTATATCCAGGGCTGTGACACCTCCGGTAACGCCAACCTGGCGGTGTTCGGTGCCAGCTCAAACGAACTGCCGCTGGCGGGGATTACTGAAAATGGCTACTCCGCCGTGGGCGGCACCGGGGTGCAGGGTTACATAGAAAGCAGTGAGGCCAATACCTACCGCGCTCACGGTTATAACTCGACGATGAGTACGCAAGGGTTAGATCCACAAGCTGGCTATATGGGGATCAGCTGTGATGGCGATGGCTTTAACCACCGCAGCGAGATCATGGATAACCGCGGTGCCCTGTTGCCAACGCCATATAATATGACGTCCAATGCCCAGTATCTGGGCACGGTGGTGGGTGAGCCGGGTTACCAGCGCGGTTTTAATCTGTTTCTGAACGGCACCACTATCTATCTGCGCCCGCTATCAGGCCTGTTCAACAATATGAGCAATACGCCAGATGGCCTGGGCCGACTGACCCTGACCGCCGACCATATGACGCTGCCCACAGCAGGCAAGTACAATGAGATGACCGGCAGTATCGGCTATAACCGCCGCACCGATACCCTGATGCTGGTGCAGCATAGCCACAGCAGCTACAACAAATTCCGCCTGCATATCTGGACCGGGCTATCAGCCAAAATCGGCCTGGACTCGGTGGCGCTGGGCGCGATGCTGAAAGCGGCCAAAACCGCCGGTGACTACCGCTTTATCGATTACGATACCAGCACCGCCGGTGGCTACGGTGGCACCAGCGAGAAAGGCTGGTACGGCAATATTAAAGTGGTGCCCTGTGATGATGGCAGCGCCTGGCTGGGCCACCGTTATACCGGCAAGCACCAGCTGTTTGCCTTCGATGGCACGAACGTCAGCCTGGCCAAATCACTGAGTTGCAGCACCGGCTACGGGGTTGAACAGGGGGGCTACTATGCCCAGAAACACCAGCTCTCCTTTGATCAGAGCCGTATCGTCATCTATGCGCCTTATTACCGATACCTGACCGGTGCCAATCTGTTCTACTGCAGCACAGCATCCGCTGTTGGCTTCTCCTGGTATCAGAATAGCGCTTCATCCAACCGCAGCATGAGTATCGCCCCGATCGGTGGCCGCGCCTTCGCCCTGGTGGATGAAGATAACTTTGATATTAATCAGGGAGCCTATCAGCTAAGGCTGATCGACCAGCGCGATGCTCAGATGAAGGGAGAGGTGCTGCCAAGTATTCTGTTCAGCCCGGCGGTATCCGGCTACAGCACCTCCACCAACTACAGTGGCGTATTCCTTGGCCGCCTGCTGCACCACCCATCCGAATCCAACGAGTTTAAAGAAGGTCTGCTGACCGTCTGAGCCGTTCCCAACTTTTACAAAGGACTACCCTATGAAACTGACGTTCGCAGAGGACGGCCAGTGCATCCGCGTGGATGACACTGGTGATTACGCAATGCCCCAGGACGCGGACTCCGCGCTGCCACTTCGCTTCACCCTGGAAAACGGTGTGATCGTACAGCACTACCAGGGCCTGGATGATGAACAGGCGATCGCCGAACATGTGCGCCAGCAGGAAGCCCAGCAGGCCGCTGAAGTGGCTGCGGCGGCCCGTGATTTTAAAATCACCCCGAACAGCTTCCAGCGCTGGCTGGGCGCGGAGCGTCGCATCGCCATCCGCCAGCTGGCCGCCACCGACCCGGTAGCCGAAGATCTGATGGCCAGCCTGAGCTTTCTGGATGAGATCTGGTCTCAGCACCCGGACCTGATCGCCGCTCTGAGCTACCTGGAACGCAAAGGTGGCGTGCTGGCCGATCTGCTGGATAACTACTACGCCAGCGCAGGCCGCTACGCCTGACAGGAGTAACCTATGGAATCACCCCTGCTACGCCAGTGGTTCGCCGCTGGCGGCGCGGCGGTGCGTTATGAAACCATCCAGCTAAAGCATCCCGCCTTCAGCCAGGATTATTACCTGATCAACGGTACTGACGCCCTGACGGCGCAACTGGAAACAGGCGATATGATCGACTGGCAGCCCATCGCCATGCAGCTTAAGCTGCCGGAGAAGGGCGTACAGGGGCGGGAGTCGCTGCAGATCACCATCGATGGGGTCAGCCGCGATATTCTGCTGGAACTGGAAGCCCAGGCCGAGGGTGGCCGCGCGCCAATCCAGCTGGTCTACCGCGAGTATCTGGACTCAGATCTCAAAGGCCCCCAGGATGTTCGTCGGCTCACCCTGCGTAACCCGCGCTGCAACGCCAGCCGGGTTACCGCCGAGGCCAGCTTTCTGGACGCCGTTAACGCACCTTTCCCGCGTATTAACTACACCTCCATCAGCCATCCCTGGCTGCTCTGATACCGAATTCGAGAAAAACCATGTCCCACTGGGTTGCTGAATACATCGGCCTGCCGTGGCGTGCCTACGCCAGCGGGCCTGACGCCTACGATTGCCATGGCCTGGTCTGGCACTGCCTGAGCCAGCACTACGGCGTCGATATGTCCCGCTATCGCGAGGTCATCACCAACGATTACCGCGCCATCAGCCAGGTGGTGCATACCGAACAGCAAACCGGCTGCTGGCAGCAACTGGATCGGCCCCAGGACGGCGCCATCGTGCTGATCGGCAGCCTGCGCGCCTGGCACCATATCGGCCTCTGGGTCGAGGTCAATGGCGGCCGTTGTCTACACAGCCACCATGGCCTGGGCGTCGGGCTGGACCGGCTGGAACAGCTGACCTCCACAACACCACGAACTGAATACTGGCTACACCGGAGTTTATTGCCATGACTGCATCGATCACCATTGCCGACCACCCACTGCGCGCCGACCAGCGCGAACAGTATGCCGTGCCCGCTGGTACTGTACTGGCTGACTGGTTAACCGGTGCTGCCGCCATACCGGCTACACAGTTGACGGAACAGCCACCGATGGTAGTTATCCTCAATGGCCAGCCGCTGGAAAACTGGGATTACCCGCTGCACAGTGGTGATCGATTACTGATTTTGCCACGCCAGTACGGGATTGAAATCGCCACCTGGATGTACTACGCCATGGCAGCCGTGGCTATCGCGTCCTTCATTATGATGCCGGAAATCCCGGAAACCGCAAATACAGGGGATATTGATCAATCCCCCAGTTACAACGCCGATGCCCAGGGTAACCGTGCCCGGCTGGGTAAGCCCATTCCTGTCAGCTATGGCGATGTCCGGCTCTGGCCTGACTTTGCCGCCCAGCCCTACCGGCGCTATATCGACAATGAGCAGCACCTCTATCAGCTGTTCTCACTGGGCCAGGGTGAACATGAATACAGCGAGATAAAAGTGGGTGACACCGCGCTGGAGAACTTCAGCGAGGTAGAGTGGGCTACCTTTGCACCGGGCGAGTCCATATCACTGTTCGAACCGGCCGTGGTTGAGTCGGAAGAGGTGCGGGATATTGAAATCTATCCCCCGGACCACGAACAATGGCCCGGCCAGCCCACCACACCGGCGTTTTTCGCTAACCCGCAGGGGACGCAGGTCAGTAAAATAGAGCTGGATTTCACCCTGCCCGCCGGCCTCTACTGGACCAATAAAAATGGCCCGCAACCGCTGGGTGTAGACGTACACATCTGGATACAGCGCTACGATGAGAACGACAACCTGATAGAAGCGTTCGAGTCATCCGCCTGGAAAGCCGTGCACTATGAGGTAGGCAGTACCGATGCCCAGCGCTTTACCGTCACCATCGATAACATCCCGGCCAGCCGGGTTGAGGTCAAGGTTGAACGGCCCATAAAAACCCCATGGGGGCAAAAGAACTTCCCCAAACACCGTTTCAAAGACAACATCCACTGGAGTGGTCTGCGAGGCTTTCTGAATGAGAGCCCGGTGTTCGACCACCCCGTACTGGCACTGAAAATGCGTGTAGATGATCAGCTCTCACGCCAGTCTGAACGTAAAATCAACCTGCGCGCCCAGCGCAAAGTGCCCCGCTGGCAGGACCCGGGCGGCTGGAGTGAACCTCAGGTGACGCGTAACCCGGCCTGGGCGTTCTGTGATGCCATCCTCGCACCGTGGGGAGGGCGCTTTACCGAAGCCCAGCTTAACCTGCCCCAGATCGCCGCCGTGGCGCAGCAATATGATGACGAAGGCGTCGCCTTTGATGGCACCTTTGACACACCGGGCAAACTCTGGAGCGTACTGCAGCAACTGTGCGGTGTAGATAATGCCAAACCCACCCTGACTGGCGGCCTGTTCTCCATCCGTCGGGATGTGCAGGAGCAGCCAGAATACAGCTACGGCATGGCCGATATTGTCGATAACTCCTTCAATATCGAATATGTCACCTACGACGAATGGGGCTATGACTCGGTGGAAGTGGAGTACACCGATCGTGACAGCTGGAAACCGGCCACCGTGATGTGCACCGTCACCGGCCAGACCGAGCGGCCCCATCAGATCAAACTGCGCGGCTGTACAGAACCGGCCCAGGCCAGCAAAGTGGGCCACCATATCGCCGCCACCCGCGAATTTCGTAACCGCCGGGTCAGCTGGAAAACCGAACTCAGTGGGCGGCTGCCCCAATATGGCGACACCGTCTGGGTCAGCCATGAATATCCCCAGTGGGGGATCAGTGGCACCGTGCTGGAGGTGGCCGACGATGGCAACACCCTGAACCTCAGCGAACCGGTCGGCAACAACGGTGGCTGGCTGGCGATCCCGGACGCTGCAGGCAAACTGCAGGGCCCCTGGCAGGTGGTCGGCAGCGACGACGAATACAGCGTCCGCCTGCCCGCAGGCCACGGTGCCAGCATCCGCACCAGCCTCAGCCATGCCAGCCAGTTTGCCAGCAGCTTCCTGTTTGCCGACGATGCCCAGTCACTGGGCTTACCGGTGAAAGTGCGCAGCGTGCGTGCGGCAGGGGAGTACAGCCTGGAACTGACCGGCGAATATGATCATCCGGGGGTGTACGACCTTGATCTGCCCCCATCGCCGCCGTCCCGGCCACCGGGCACCGCCTCACTGGAGATCACCGGCCTGCAGATCCGCCACCAGGGAACCCTGGCAGACCCGGTACTGCTGGTCAGCTGGAACCCGATACAGAGCATCGGCCGCTACCAGGTGGAATATGCCTACGGTGAAAACCCCTGGCAGTTCGCAGGCCGGGTTACCCGGCCCTCCATCCTGATTGATGTGCTACCCCAGGCCCTGCAGGTACGGGTTGCCGCTGTGCTGCTTGATGGCCTGGGCCCCTGGACCCAGATGCACACCGTGCCGGGCGAACAGCTGGACAACCCACCGGTGGTCCAGGGGCTGCGCCTGGCGGAGCCCTTTGAAGGGCCGGTGGCCGAGTTTATCTGGGAGGAGCTGCCCGGCTGTGACTATCGGGTTGAAGTGACCGACGGTAACGGCCTTATCTATCACCAGCAGCAGGTGACAGAGCCCCGCTTCAGCTACAGTGCTGAAACCGCCCGCAGCGAAGGCTGTGGCCGTGAATTCACCCTGCAGGTGTGGGGCGATGCTGGCGGCGTACTGGCGGTAGCACCGGCCTCACTGGCGGTACGCAACGAACCACCGGCGGCGGTCAGCATTGAAGACGTGATGGGGCTTGGCGATATACTCAGCGTCTTCTTTACCCCCAGCACAGCCCCCGACCTGGCGGGCTACTATGCCTACTACGCGGTAGCTGAGTACAACCAGCCCGACAAAGTAACCCTGGCCAGCCCGCGGGTAGAGGGCAATACCACCAACATCACCATTCCCATCGCCGAGGGCGACGAGCGCCCCTACCAGGTGCGCGTTGCCGCCTACGATCTCTGGGGTGACGACGAGCTGATCCTCAGCGAAGCCTCCGCCGGGATGGAAGCGAAAATCCTCAACAGCCAGCTGGCTGACGAGCTGCGCCAGCCGATCGGCCTGATTCCTGATCTGTACTCCGATGTCGGGGATCACAACCTGCGCCTTGGCCTGGTTGAAAGCCAGCAACGTACCAACGTCAATAATATCGCCGCAACGGCCCAGTCTATATCAACGGTACAAAGCAAGTTTGATGGCAAAATCGCCACCATCGAACAGACCCAGCAGACCGAAGCCGGAAAACTCAACGCCCAGGCGCAGCGGATCACCAATCTGCAAACCAACTACGATGGCCAGCTCGCCACCCTGCACAAAGGGCAGCAAACCTGGTCGGATGATACAGCAGCCTTTACGCAGCAGATCGAAACCGCCCAGTCCACGGCAAATAATGCCCAGTCAACAGCGGAGGATGCCAACAGCCTGGCAGCCTCGGTGAGCACCGAGCAGAGCACCTATGCTGACCGTTTTGGCAAACTGGAATCGATGTGGAAAGTCCAGAGCCAGGCTGGCAGCAGCTACGCCTCGATCGGCCTGCACACCAAAGCGGGCAGCCCCAGCCAGATGATCCTGTCGGCGGATGAGTTTGCCATCGCCAACGGCCACCTGGCTGAAGCCCCGTTTATTGTCTCAGACGGCAAGGTGCGGGCTAAACACGCCATCATTGGCCATGCCGAAATCACCACCCTGCACCTGAAAGGTAATGCGGTGACCATCCCGAAAGGGGGCACCCGGATTGCTGAGATCAGCCTTGGCAGCAGCTTTGCTAAAACGCACTCAATCTATCTCAATCTGCCGGAAAGTATGCCGGTCATGATCAACTTTTCGTTACGCCATGGCACTGCGGAGCCCACCCCTGGAGGCATTTTCTCCGTTCATCAGGTACAGCTGCGGGTGGGTTCTCAGGTTGTCTATGACAGTGGCAATGCCCAGGGTGACTATGTGGCAGCCTCTATCCATAAAAACCTGAGCGAAGGAGGGCACACAATCGGCATATACATGCGTACGGTCGTTGGCAAAGGCGTGATCAACTGGCAATCCATTACTGCACTGGGGGTACGCCGCTAATGACGACCGCTATCCACTACGTTCTGTACCTGCCAGAGCAGGGGGCTATTTATGAGTTTGGCTTCTGTCTGCAATCAGACTGGCCCCATATCGAACACAGCGCCCGCGAAGCGGGCCTGCAGGCCCTGCAGGTTGACAGTGAACCCGGCCTCAACAGCTATGTTGATCTGGCCACGCTCACCGTACAGCCCTGTCAGGACTACCGCCTGGAGGCCCTGCCGCTGCCCTGCACCCTGACCATCGAAGGGGTGCAATACCCCTGCGATCAGCAACCTGAAATCAGCTTCGAGCGGCCCGGCAGCTATCAGATTGCCGTTGATGCAGGCCCGGCCTGGCTGAAAAAAACCTTCACCGTCGAACAGACCGACTGAACCCGGACAGCCCATGAAAATCACCCACAAAACCCCGACGCCGTTGCGCCGGGGGCAGATCAGCAGTGCCCGTGATCAGACCCTGCAACAGGGCTACCACTGGCGTGAACACCGGTTCCAGAGTGACCCGGCCTCACACCAGCAGATCCTCAACCGGGCCCAGCAGATCCTGCTGGCCCGCGCCCTTGACCTGCCCGAACAGCCCGTGTGGTTCAGAGATGCCGACAACCAGCGTGTTGAATTCAGTCCGGCGGAGTTTCTCCAGTTTGCCCACGATGCCAGCTGTCAGCACGAACAGATCTGGCACACCTCATTTGCTGAAAAAGACGCCCTGACATAACCGTCACGTCCCAGCCCGTCGCCCCGGTGCAGCGGCCAGACCCTGCCCCCGACAACCACAGGACTCACACCATGAGCCAGACCATCCCCAACCAGGCCCCGACCTTGCCGGGGCAGAACTTCCAGCAGCTACGTGACGAAGGCCAGGCCACCATCGCCCGGCTGGCGGGCGACACCTGGAGTGATCACAACCTCCACGACCCCGGCATCACCCTGATGGAAGCCGGAGCCTTTGCCATCACCGACCTGAGCTACCGGCTCAACTTCCCGGTGGCAGACCTGATGGCCCAGCCGGAAGGGGAGCGGCCGCTGCAGCCCTGGTGGCAACCGGAACAGGCGCTGGCCTGTGCCGCCCTGACTACTGACGACCTGCGCCGGGTGGTGCTGGACATGCCGGGCGTACACAACGTGCAGGTACAGCCCGACCCCGACAACCCGGCGCTCTGGCAGATCCGCGTTATCGCCCGTGAAGACGCCCCGGCAGACCTGGCCGAACAGGTACGTCGCCGCTACCTGGCCCAGCGCAACCTCGGTGAAGATCTCTCCAGCGTGCTGGTGCTGCCCCGGCTGCCGCTGAGTCTCAAACTGTCGCTGACCCTGGCTGACGGGGCCGACACCGCTGACAGCCTGGCCGACATACTGGTCAGCCTGGCCGACATCATCGCCCCCGGCGTCAGCTTCCAGTCCTGCCAGCAGATGCGCGACCAGGGCTACAGCGAAGACGAACTGTGCACAGGCCCCTGGCTGGAACAGGGTTTTATCAGCGACGACCAGCTGGCCCGGCCAGCTCTGCATGGCGAGCTATACCTGTCGGAACTGATCAGCGCCGTCACCCTGGACGAGCGTGTCGAAGCGCTGGAGCAGCTACAACTGAGCGTTGACAGCAGCAACCCCGACCAGTGGCAGAGCTGGAGCATCAAACTTACCGACGATCAGGCCCCCCAGCTCAACCTGGACGACACCCTGGCCCACCTCAGCGTGATCAAAGCAGGCATCTCCGTTCAGGTCCCGGCACAGCGGGTGCGCCAGCTCTACAGCCAGCGCCGCCTGCAGCACAACGTGCCAGGGCGGCCAGGCATGCTCAGCGACACCGGCCGCTATCGCCATCCGGGCCAGTACCTCTCCCTGCAGCAGGAACTGCCCGCCATCTACGGCACCGGTCGCAACGGCATCGCCCCCGGCGAAAGCGCCGAACGGGTCGCACAGATCGAACAGCTGCAGGCCTGGCTGCTCCTGCTGGACCAGCCACTGGCCAACCAGTTTGCTCAGCTCGACCGCGCCCGCCACCTGCTCAGCCTGCCTGACGGAGAAGCCCTGGCCCCGCTGCTGGCCCTGCTGGAAAAAATGCTCGCCAGCCTGTCACTCACCGACGACGACATCAGCCAGTTCTGGCGCGCCCTGGCCCAGCTGCCGCCCAGCCATTGCAGCCAGCCGGTGCAGGGCGTTCACTCACTCAGCGCCATCCTGGGTGAACACCACCAGGACTACCAGGGCGAAGCCCTGCAACAGCTGACCGAACTGCCCTTCAGCCCGGCACAGCTTGAACGTGGCGACAGAGTGCTCCAGCACCTGCTGGCCCGCCACCATGAACAGGTACCGGACCGCGCCATCCTCAAATACGAAGAACTGTTCCAGCACTACAGTGCTCGCCTGCTTAACCATCCCGAAGCCGACCGCCGCCACAGCGAAGACAGCCTCACCGTCGCCCTGGCCGGGCTGAAAAACCTGCTCGACCGGGCCGCCTTCCTGCTTGACCTGCCCAGCGCGGCCGGTGGGCGGGGGCAGGGTGGCGACTACCTCAGCCACCCGGTGCGCAACCCCGACAGCATCAGTGGCCTGCGCCACCGCATCTACCGGCGGCTGGGACTGCCACGGGTCGCCATGAACAGCCTGGCCACCCACAACGGCGAAGGCTTCCACCTGGTGGAAGGCATCCTGCTACGCCACGCCAGCGCCCCGGCGGCCCAGCCGGACGAAGTCTTCATCCTGGTACCCGACTGGCCCAGCCGCTTTGCCAACCCCGACTTCGCCCAGCTGTTTGTCGACACCCTGCACCAGGAGATGCCCATGCACCTGCAGCCACGGCTGCTGTGGCTTAACCGTGGCGCGATGGCTGATTTTGAACGGCTGCACAACGGCTGGCTCAACGCCCTCTCAGTACAACCGGCATACCCCGACAGCGGTGGCCCCTGTGCTGGCCGCAGTGGCCGGCTCACCCAGCTCAGCGACTACCTGGACACCTTTATCCAGCACAGCCTGGGCGGCGGCACACCGGACACCAGCGGCTGGGATATCAGCCTGCCCACCCTGGGTGAACACACCCCGGAAAATATTGAAGTGCAGTGCTACACCGTCGGCTACGACCCGGTACCGGCACTGAGTTACGACCCACAAACCAACGACGACGGCGTCATCGGCAAAGTCCGTATCAACCCGGCTGACCCCGCCACTGATCCACTGATTGTACGCATTCGCCCCCCATACCCGACCCGTGACAAGGACTGAACCATGGCCAAGAGAAACAGAGCAGAGCTGGAAACCCTGTTTGCAGACAACGCAATCCCGACCGGTGCCAGCTTCGCTGAACTGATTGAATCCAGCATCAACCAGAACGACGACGGCATCCGGCTGGATGCAGACAAAAACATCATCATCCAGCCGCCAGGCGGCGCAGGCGAACTGCAGCTGCAAAGCCCGGTCAACGTCACGGGCAACACAGAGATCGACGGCAACCTGAGCCTCAGCGGCGCGCTGGACAGTGCCGCGCTGACCACCGCTGCCGTCACGGTAAATGGCCCGCTGCAGGCCGGGGACAGCCAGCTGGGCAACATCCAGGGGGCGGCCCTGCGCGGCGACAGCCTCAACCTGACCGGCGGGCCGGACAACGGCCAGTCACTGACGGCGGGCGACAGCCTGATCGACGGCGATCTCAACGTACAGGGCGACCTCAGCCTGCGCGACACCCTGGCCGTTGGCGAGCGCATCCACCTCAACAACCCGGACCCGGCCAGCCACGCCCTGATCGACCTCAAACGCAACCTGATGGACGGCACCCGCAACAGCCTGGCGATCACCAGCGCGGGGGGCAACAGCCAGCTGGTACTCAAAGGCAACGGCGAACTGGGGCTGGGCAACGCCGCGCCCGAGGCCATGCTGCACATCACCAACGATGGCAACGGCCACGCCCTGCGGGTGGACGACAAACGCAGCGACCTGACCCCCTTCGTCATCGACCTGGACGGCCGCGCCGGGCTGGGCACCGACAAACCCCAGGCCGCGCTGCACCTCAAAGCCCCCAGCTCTGACGACGCCTTCCGCATCGAAACCGCCGAAGGCAACCCCTGGTTTCGCGCCCGCGCAGGCCAGGTCAACATCGATGCCCCGCTGGACACCGGCGAACTGTCGGTAGAAGGGGACACCCTGCTCAACGGCAACCTGCACACCACCGGCAACAGCCGCATGGACAAAGGCCTCAGCCTGAACCAGGGCGTCGCCGATGACCACGCCCTGGCCGTGACCGGCAGCGTCCTGATCGACGGCGACACCCGGATTGACAACGCCCTGCACGTAGGTGAAAACCCGATCGACGGCGTGATGTTCGGCGTGCGCGGCAACAGCCAGCTGGCGGGCGACCTGACCGTAGACGGCACCCTCAACGCCGCAGGCAACATCCGCATTCAGGGCACCAGCACCCTCCAGGGCGACACCGTACTGGACAAAACCCTGCGCATCAGCAACAGCGAAGATCGCAACCGCGCGCTGGACGTAGACGGCGGCATCACCGCCAACGGCAACCTGACTCTCAATGGCGATGCCCAGCTCAACCAGGCCATGACCGTCACCGGCCCCAGCACCCTGGGCCAGCACACCCAGGTTAAACAGACCCTGGCCATCCACAACGAAGCCAGCGATGCCAACGCCCTGCAGGTAAAAGGCCACAGCCAGCTTGATGGCGACGCCACCGTAGACCGCACCCTGGCGATCAGCAACAGCGACAGCCGCGATATCGCCCTGGCCGTAGCGGGCGGCAGCGCCCTCAACGGCAACAGCGAAATCACCGGTGAGTTCACCGTGAATGGCCCCACCACCCTCAGCGGCAGCCTGGCCACCACCGGCGCGGCCCGGATGGCCAGCACACTGGACGTGGCGGGCAAAACCACCCTCGATGCCAACCTGCAGGTCAAAGGCGACAGCCGCACCGACGGCCACAGCCTGCTGCAGCAGACCCTCAGCATCGCCAACCTGGACAACGCCGAACAGGCCCTCATGGTCGCGGGCAACAGCCAGCTGGCCGGCGACGCCGCCATCGGCAACAGCCTCACCGTTCACAACACCGCAGGCGCTGCCCAGGCGCTGGACGTCCAGGGCAGCGGCCATATCGCCCGCCAGCTGACCATCGATGACGATGCCGCCACCGGCACCGGCTTGCAGGTTAACAGCGGTGCAGCGGTTACCGGCGCACTCACCGTCGGCGATGGGGCCACCATTGCACAGCAACTGGAAGTGCAGGGCAGCACCCTGCTGGACGGCGGCGCACTGGTCAGCGATGGCCTGCGGGTCAACCGTGACCCGGCCGCCGACAACAACACCGCCCTGCACATCGCCGGTGACAGCCGACTGGAAGGGATCGCCTACATCGACCAGACCCTGCTGGTCGCCAACACCGACAGTGCCGACCAGGCCTTCGCCGTCGCAGGCAACAGCCAGCTCAACGGTGATCTGACCATCAGTGGCAACGAACAGCTCGACGGCAGCCTCAACGTCAGCGGCAACAGCCAGCTGGATGGCGACGCCACCCTGGCCCGCACCCTGACCGTCAACAACAGCGACAGCGCCGCCCTGGCCCTGTCCGTTACCGGCCAGAGCAAAATCCATGGCGGTGGCGAAATCACCGACGGCCTGGTACTGGGCGGCGACGCCGACCAGATGGCCCTGACCGCCGATGGCAAAGCCGCCATCAGCGCCCACCTGCAACTGGGCAACAGCCTCACCCACAGCCAGCAGGTACTGGCCGTAGAGGGCGACAGCCAGTTCAGTGGCAACAGCAAAATAGACCAGCAACTGAGCGTGGGTGGCGACGCCGTACCCGGCCAGGCCTTCACCGTCAGCGGCGACAGCCAGCTGACCGGCACACTGAGCCAGCAGGGCCACGCCACCATCAGCGCCGGACTGGACACCCACGGCGACAGCGACGCCGGGGTCGATGCCCTGCACGCCCACGGCACCGCCCGCATCAGCGAACAGCTGGTGCTCGGCGGGCTGGACACCCAGGCCGACCAGGTACTGGCCGTCACCGGCAACAGCAACCTGACCGGCCACGCCAGCGTCAGTGAAACCCTGGCCGTAGGTGGCCCGGCACTGCCAGGCAAACAGCTCACCGTTGATGGCGACAGCCATATCAGCGGTGATCTGAGCGTCGCCAACAACGCCCTGATCGGCGGCCAGGCCCTGGTAGAGCAGGGCATGGTCGTCGAAGGCTCACTGGTTGGCGACGAAGCGATCCACGCCAAAGGCCATGTTCGCATCGACGAAAACCTCAGCGCCGCAGGCAACGCCAGCATCGGCGGCAACGGCCAGCTCGGCGGTGATCTGGTGGTCAGCGGCGATGGCCACATCAAAGGCGATGGCCGCATCGACAACGTCCTGGCTGTTGGCGGCGATGCCGAGGCAGACCAGCAATTCACCGTCTGTGGCGACAGCCTGATCAAAGGCCACCTGGCCAGCACCGAAGGGGCCACCGTCCACACCGTACTGACGGTTGAAAACGACAGCTGCGACAACCAGGCCATGAACGTCACCGGCGTCGTTGATATCGACGGCGCACTCAACGCCGGTGGCAGCCTGGCCGTCAGCGGCGAAACCCGGCTGGCCGACCACACCCAGCTGGACAAAACCCTGCAGGTCAGCGGCCACAGCCAGCTGGCCAGCGCCAGCGCCGAACAGCTCAGCGTCAGCGGCGACACCCACACCCAGGGCCTCACCGTCGAGGGTGACGCACTGCTCAAAGCCCGCGCCACCGTCGAAAAAACCCTCACCGTCACCAACGCCGACAAAGACCAGACCGCACTGGACGTGAACGGCCACGCCAGCGTTACCGGTGCACTGGTGGTTGAAGGCTATCAGGATGGCAGCGACGCCCCGGCACTGGTTGCCCATGGTGCCGCCGACGTACAGGGCGATATCGATGTCTCCGGCGTCCTCACCGTCGGCAACGAAGGCGATGCCAGCACCGGCCTGAGCGTCAAAGGCGAAACCGACCTCAGCGGCGGCGCACGGGTACACAAAACCCTGCAGGTGATCAACGAAGACGCCACCGCCCAGGCACTGATCGTCGCAGGCAACAGCCAGACACAGGGCGCAGCCACCATCGACAACGGCCTCACCGTCGCACTCGAACCCGGCCAGGACAACAGCAACGCCCTCACCGTACAGGGCAACGCCCGCATCAACGGCCAGTTCTGCGTGGATGCCGACATGCTGGTCTCGGACGACGTCAACATCACCGACGACCTGCGCGTCCAGGGCGACAGCCAGATCGAAGGGGACACCGAAATCGGCAAAACCCTGCTCATCGGCGACGGCGAACAGGCGATCAACGAAACCACCGGCCAGGGCAAACACCTGACCGTACACGGCGAAGCCGACATCACCGGCGACAGCACCTTCTACAGCTCCGTCCAGATCGACGGCGCTGCCAGCATCCTCAGCGGGCTGGAACTGGGTGCCCCGGTCAACAGCGCCACCGCCCTGAACATCCAGGGCGACAGTGACCTCAGCGGTGACCTCAACGTCATGGGCACCACCAAAATCCGCGACTACCTCACCGTGACCGGCGGCAGCACCATCGGCCAGACCCTCAACGTCGGCGACGACACCAAACTGGCCGCCGACCTCAGCGTAGCAGGCGACAGCGACCTGACCGGCAACCTGGCACTGACCGGCACCGCCGAGCTGGGCAGCAGCCTGCGGGTGGCCGACGACACCGTGCTGGAAAAAGATCTGGACGTCACCGGCTACGCCACCATCGGTGATGATCTCACCATCAAAGGCAACACCCTGCTCGACGGTGACAACCTGCAGGTAACCGGCGACAGCTACCTCAACGGCAGCCTGACCACCGAAGGCAGCGTCGCCCTGGGCGGCGATGTACTGGGCGACAACCGGCTGACCGTCACCGGCAACAGCGCCATCACCGGTGATCTGCAGATAGAACAGGCGCTGGATGTCCACGGCAAAGCCAGCCTGGACGGCGGCCTCGAAGTGACCCCGGCGGAAGACGAATCCACCGCCATGCGCGTGCGCGGCGACGCCACCGTCACCGGCGACCACACCGTGGAAGGCTCGGTAAACGTACACAGCCGCGCCACCGTACAAAGCACCCTGCGCGCCAAAGGCGACAGCTACCTGCAGAAAAACGCCGAAATCTGGGGCAATGCCTCCGTTGGCGGCAGCTTCCAGGCCGAAAGTGAGAGCACCTTCGACGGCGACGCCCTGATGAAGAAAACCCTCACCATCGAAAACAGCAGCGATGCTGACGAAGCCCTGAACGTCACCGGCGATGTCAGAATCGACGGCACCCTGGAACTCTCCGGCACCCTCAACACCCGCAGCGGCGTCACCTTCGTCAGCGGCGACGACGACCTGGCCGTCACCATCGATGGCCAGACCCGCATCACCGACCACACCGTCATCGACGGCAACGCCCGTATCGGAGGCCATGCCGATATCCGTGGCAACGCCACCGTAGAAGGGGCCGCTGTTATACAGGGCAACCTCACCACCGAAGGCAGCCTGCGCACCAACGGCGACAGCCACACCAGCGGCGACACCCAGATACAGGGCAGCCAGACCGTCGTCGGGCACAGCCAGCACAAAGGCAGCATGGTGGTCGAAAAAGCCCTGACGGTAGGCGGCAACAGCAACCTCGTGGGCGAACTGACCGTAGGCCAGCTGGCCCAGCTGCAAGGCGACGTCAGCATCTCCGGCTACACCACCCTCAGCCAGGGCATCGCCCTGGGCGGCGCGGTCACATTCTCCAACGGCCAGACCATCGAACGGGTAGACACCGACCCCTTCCTGGGCGGCCTCAACAGCGCAGACGACGTACTGGCCTCCCAGCACGCGGTGAAAACCTACATCGACACCTACGCCTCACCGTTCGGCTTCGGTGGCCGCACCATCGCCATCCGCACCCAGGCCGACTTCGAACGCATCTTCGGCAACGGCCTGACCACCGTCAGCCTGGCCCCATACACCACCATCATCCTGTTGCCGCCGCGCGAAAGCAGCAGCAACCCCGGCGTGGTGGTCGGCGGTGCCGCACCGATGCTCAACACCGACAACAACTGGCCGGGCATCAGCCACTACGTACTGAAAAACAGCGTCAAAGTACCCAGCGGCGTCAGCATCATCGGCTACAACCCCAACACCACCCTGGTAGTCAAAGCCCAGCCAACGTTCAAATTCGAACTGATCGGCAGCGAAGCCGACCCGGTACACGGCGTGGTGATGGAAGGCTGGACCTTCGATGGCGGGGCCAAAGACGCCCCCGGCAACGGCGGCGCGTTCTACCTCGACTGGGCCGAACGCTGCACCCTCAACTGCCACATCGTCGGCCACTTCGTCAGCGGCAACGGCGGCGGCATCTACGGCGATCACAGCCGCAACATCCGCGCCGAACACCTGCGCGGCTGTAAAGCGATGATCAACGGCGGCGGCGCTTACGGCCTGGACGAGTCCACCCTGACCATCCACGACTGCTTCGCCCGCGAAGGCGGCGGTGCCTCCCACTGCCACGACAGCACCCTGACAGTCATGTACTGCGAAGCCAGCAACAGCGGCGGCGGAGCCTACCGCTGCAACCGCGCCCGCATGCTGGCCCAGCACTGCATAGCAGGGAACAAAGGCGGTGCAGCCTGCTTCTGCAGCGACCTGTCCTGCGACGGCCACTGGCTACACAACCAGGCCAGCCCCGGCTTCCACCACATCTTCGCCAACAACTACCAGAGCGGCAGCGCCCGCGAAGAACATTACTGGCGTGGAAGCTACATCGGCAAACGCCTCAGCTTCGCCAACAGCGTCTGGAACGCCGACAACCTGTAACCACAAGCCCTTGCTCTACGTGGGACCGGTGTCCCCACCGGGAAGCTCTTGCTCTATGTGGGACCGGTGTCCCCACCGGGAAGCCCTTGCTCTATGTGGGACCGGTGTCCCCACCGGGAAGCCCTTGCTCTACGTGGGACCGGTGTCCCACCGGGAAGCTCTTGCTCTACGTGGGACCGGTGTCCCCACCGGGAAGCTCTTGCTCTATGTGGGACCGGTGTCCCCACCGGGAAGCTCTTGCTCTATGTGGGACCGGTGTCCCCACCGGGAAGCCCTTGCTCTACGTGGGACCGGTGTCCCACCGGGAAGCTCTTGCTCTACGTGGGACCGGTGTC
>Ga0193950_1000049_pt1 | contig 41693 bp, 67 predicted proteins | sample BB_1_MG_FD_144485 | JGI IMG/M metagenome (GOLD analysis project Ga0193950, IMG submission 144485) | Microbial mat bacterial communities from the Broadkill River, Lewes, Delaware, United States - BB_1_MG | ecosystem: Environmental > Aquatic > Freshwater > River > Microbial mats | place: USA...
CTATGAACGACTCATGCAGGCTTTCTATATTGCACAGTACCTTTTTTTATAAAGCCTTTAGTTGTCAGCTATTCTCATAGTTCTTGTAGTATTTATCATTATTGTATCTCTACTTAATCTATCAAAGTTTATTTAAATCGTTTAATTTTTGCATCATTTTTATTGTCGCATCTAATCTATTCCCATTCTTTTTTACTTCTATGATAGGTTTAAATCCTATGTCGCTCAATTGATCTATCTTTATTATTACTATATTATCAGTCATATCACATTCGCTACACCAATCATATATTAATAAATTTCTTATTTGTTTCTGATGGTCTTCTAGCTTTGGTGGTATTACGATATGAAAGTTACTAAAATCTTCTTTAAATACTATCTTACACTTAGATGATGAAATTATTTGTTTTATTAATTCTATCTCTTTTTCTGTTTTGTTGCTTTTATTGTTTATATTCATATTAATCCTCTTTAAAAACTTTATGTTCTATCAATGTACCACTATCATATATTGAATAGCTATCTACTTTTATTAGTTTATATTCACAAATTGTCAAGCAATAGCCATCTTCCTTTTCTTCTACAGCTATATTATCTGTTTTTGTATATCTGTGTGTTTTTCCTATTGTAAATTTAACTATCATTTGTTATCCCTTTTTATCTACATTACAACCAAACCACAAATGAACCAATTTATTAAATAATCTTTCGTTTGATTCATTTTTGCATCGTCCGCTATTGGTATCTACTATTTTATATAGTTTACAGTTTTTTGCATTTCAAATAGATTCCTCTATATTTATACCTCTATCACTAATCTCTTTAGCTATCTTGAGACTTAATTTAAGCAACTCACCATCTTCTATCTCTGCTATATAATCATTCATTAGATGATTTATTATCTCATTAGTCTCTTCTAATCCTATCATATCAATAATTTGAGATATTTCCATATCTTCATACTCTTCTATTGTTGGATTAACTACAGTAATCTCTATGTTTTTATCTGTTTTATTTACTTTTGTTTGATCTATTGAGTCACATTCAATTTTTATTTTCATTATTAACCTTTTACAATTTTTCCTTTGTTAATTCTTTACTTTCTATCTGCTCGTATAGAATACCTTTTTTGATTAATTCTAATCTTTTTGGATTATTATCTCTCATATAGGTATACTGTCGCTCGGTTAGGTTTGCTTCTTTCATTGTTAGTTGTTTAGATATTTTCATTTATTTCTCCAACATTTTTCTAATAAATCCAAAGAGTGCGTATACATCTTCCCCGACAAAATACTGTCTAAGGAAATCTTCTACCTCGGATTTATTATATTCTATATCTTGTCTTATCCTTGATGAAAACCAAACACACATATTATCTTTGTCTATGCAAAAAGAATCACTAATACAATCATCTGATAATATCTCTTCTTTGTTTATATTTTTAGATTCCATTTTCATTATAGGTACTGACCAACCATAAATATCTTCACTAAAATTTTTAATATCTAATTTATAATACATCAATAAGCTCCTTTGTTGAGTTCTTCAATCATCGATTCAATAACTCGACAAGGTAAAGACCCCTTTGATTCCATATCTCTTTTATATGTCAATATATCCAATACCCTAGTAAGCTCTTCTACCTTACCTCTAGCATGAAACTCTTTTATTTCTTCATTTCCACTTTTTGAAAATTCATACTCTTCTTGTTTTAATTCATCTATTCTTTTCATTTTCTTAATCCTTTTCTTTTTAAGTAATACAATTATAATACACTATATCTTAAATTGTACTTAAAACTAAAGAAAAGATAACAATATTGTGCTTATATATCAAAATTTGCTATTATCCTTTACTATAAAACCTTATCAATGTTTCGTAATATTCTTTTTTATCACAATGTACTTTTGCATTTTCTAAATAATACACTATTAATTTTCTTTCGTTATTAGTCACTTGATAAGGTGCGTTTACCTCTTGCATAGTTTCAAATCTTATTTTTGAGTTATTATATTCATTTACATACCATTCACAGTTTGCGAATAGTGATGATGTTAGTATTAGTATTGTTAGTATTGTTTTCATTTTATTTCTCTCCAGTTTTCAAATTGTTTAAATTTTATCTTTGTTTTATTCTTCTGAAGTGTGTACCCTCTTTGTCCCATATACCACAAAAACCAATCTATTGTATATACATGACCATTTCTCCAATTTGGCATTTCTTTTCTAGGATCGTTTTCATTATTGCTCTCATATAATATGTGCATTGCTTTAAATAAGTCTTTTTGTTTGTGAAAATCTCTTAAAAACTCAGGCAGATGCTTTTCGTCCTTTGTCCATTGTTCTAGCCTATTCCATTCTTTATTCGTTAGTTCCATTATTTACTCCCTTTTTCACATCCAAAACTAGCTTTAACTAATCCTTTTGTTTGTTCTGAATTTGTACATATAAAATTCATTCCTATATTATTTCTTTTTGGTGTCATTGCACATTTACAGTTTATACATTTCATCGTTAGAACTTTTTGCACATATTTTTTAAGTCATCTGCTGTTACTGTTTTACTATCGTTTACCGGTGATACTGTTGAATAATTTAGTCTTGTTTGTTCGCTTGTATCATTATGCTTAATGATTTTATTTTTTGTTAAAAAATTATTCATTGTTGAAAATCCTACATCAAAAAACTCTGCCACTTGTTTTCTTGTTAGATTTTCTAAGATATACTTTTGTTTTATTGCCTGTATTGATGGCATTTCTTGTGCTTTTCTGTTCATTTCTCTTCCTTAAAGTTTTTATAAAATTCTAACCATTCATTAAAAAATTCACTTTCTTTTTGAATATCATTTACACTAAATAATGCTTTTGATATGTTTTGTCTTTGTGATTTTAACTTATTAAATTCTTCATAAGTTTTACATTTTCCTATGGCTCTAAAGTGTTTTACTATTGCAATATCTATTTCTCTTACTGTACACATTTTAATATATCCTTTACTATTATTCCTAATACTATTAAACTAAATGTTAAAAGGATTAATCTATCAATTATGTCGTGCTTTTTACGCATAAATTTTCTCTTTTAAATCTTCTAAAACCTCATCACTTGAAGCGATTACCAACTTTTGCTCTACTGTTTCATTTGATACTTTTTTTATTAGTCCATTTGTTTTAACTGAACTATCGTCAAATACTCTTTTAAATGCTTTTGTGTATGGCTCTTTAGTTGTCATCTTTTATCCTTTGTCAATTCTGAATATATTTCTATTACCATAATCGTAACAAATATTGTACATCCACCAATTAAAGCATCCATGAATAATCCTTTTTTATTAAATCTTTTACGAAACTATCAAATGCTTTGCTTTTATATACTATTAGTCCTATTGCTGATAAAGCTCCCAGTATCATTGATTCTATCATTTTAGTAACTCTGGATTTTCGTGTATGTTTCCTACTCTAATACCACCTATCAGTAAAATATCTACAAGCCTATGCTTTTTATAATTACTACCTATACATACCCATCCAGTATCTCTATAATCCCACTCTACTTTTAAAAATCCGTATTCTATAGTATTTATAATATCATGCTCGTACACTTCATTTTTATTTAATTTATCTTTTAATCCTGTGTATTCATTTTTAAATATTTCATAATCAGGAAACTCATCATCATTTGATAATGTTTCACTATTTATAGACTCTTCCATCTCTTCTCTTGCAAAACTACAGTCTAATAGTTCTACTAATGTTCTATATCTAGTAGCAAAAAAGTTACCATCCTTAAAAATAAATCTAAATTTAATCTCTCTCATCTTTTATTCCTTAATCTTTTTATATTCAAATTATGACATTATATTTTATCTTTAACTATGGATATTGATTAATTTGTAAATAAATTTTTAATATCGTTTCAGTTGGTAACACTTAATTTAATTTGTTGATTTAAAATGCTCTTTTTGTTGAAAAATTTGTTTTTTACTTGTATAGTTAGAGTGTGAAAGGAAAGAGATGCAGAATATTTATAAAGATGAAAATTGTATTTTTATTCTAACAGTTAATGAAAAATTTGAAAGAAAAACTTTTAATAAGAATAGTTCGATTAAGTGGTATGAAAAATTACTTAACGAATTTCCAAATGAAAAAGTATGTCACTTTAAAATTTTAAAGAGTGTATTTAAAGAATACAAAAAAACATTTGACTATAAGATATTAGTCAATAATTCGATAATAGGATAGTGATATGAGTATAGAAAAAGATTTTACAAAAGAATTGCTAGTTATAGCTCCAATGCTTGACATAGTAAGCATTAAAGAACAAAACAAAGCTAAGGCATGGAATACAAGGCTATTAACGCTTTCAGTTGATAACAAAGGTAATTTTGTACATAATGCAAATGAAATAAAAAGTGCTGTATCAAGAGGTATGGAAGTATTAAAAGCTAACATAGAATTAACTAATAGCTTAGATGAACTTGAAATGTACAATGATACTTTAAATACATTATTTTTATGGATCCAAGGGACTAGAAAAGAATCTACTTCAAATATGGATCAACTTAAAAAAGTTTTGAGTGAGCCTGAAAAACTTTTAAGTGATATGAAACCTCTTTTAAAAGAAAAGATTGAAAAATTAAATGAAGAGATATTCAAAATTAGAAGAATCAATATATTTAATGAGTTTCAAACTTTAGAGGATGAATCTGAACTAAATGAATGTGATATTAACTTTGAAGTGTTTAATTCTTTTGCTGATGAAAAGAAAAAAACTAAAACTTATGATTTGAACAAAAGCGGTAATTTAAGTGCTGCTGCAAAAACTGCAATTAAACAACAATTTGACTTAGTTGCTAATCCAATAATTGAAGCTAGAAAGTTATCTAAATTAAAAGAGAAAGAGCAAAATTTATTAACTCTGCAATTATCTAAGATTGAAACATCTGGAACTAATGAAGAGTTGCAATTAAGTATCAATGAGTTAAATAGTATTGAAGATACACTTGATACTTATTTTCCAAATATTAAAGATAATGCAAAAAGTCAAATACTATCTTTAAATAAAATTATTCATAATGCAATTGATCAAAATGATAGGATATCTAAAGAAAATGCACAAAATGAAAAAGATTTGAATTTTATTAGTGCTGTTAGTGTTGTAGATATTGATAATACAAGCGATATTAATTCTTTGACTTCTCTATTAGCTGATTTAGAAAACTATGAAGATTTAAACAATATGCTACCTAAAAACAAGCGAACGGCTAAAGACTTAATTATTAAGTTAGACACTAAAATACAAACATTAAAACAAAATGAATTAAAAAATATTTATGTACCTATTGAAAAAGCTGCACCAGTTGAATTAAAAAATGATTGTAAAATTGATCCTATACCAAAAGAAGTTATTGAAGAACATAATGATTATTTTGATGATGTTGTAAATCACGAAATACACCCTGTTGGTAAAGAAACTATTGAAGTAAAAACAGAACTAAAACAATTCAAATTATCAGATAAAGATATTAAATTTATTAGTGAGATTAAAATAAGTGCAGTTGATAATTTAAGTGCTGTTGGTATGTTGATTGAGTATATTAGCAATCATTTAGACTTTTGCGGATTAGAGGAAATTAAATAATTAAGTTTTAATTTATGAAAAGATTTTAAATGAAAAAAAGTAATTAAACCTCTTATTCAGGAATACTTCGATAGTAGTAAGAAAAGATGGATGGCAAGTATCATGGTTAAAAACAAAGCTATATTTATCGGAAGATACAAATGTGCTTTACAAGGTGCTTACGCTTATGACAAATATGTAAGAGATAATAATCTCTATCATACGATAAACTTTAAGGATTAAAATGAAAGAATTAGTTAAAAATGAAGAATGGTTAAATGAAAAAGAAATTGAGTTAGTAAAAAAACAATTTTTTCCAGACAGTGCAACATCACAAGAAATTGAATATTGTATGGGTGTTGCAAAAGCGTTTAATTTAAACCCTATATTGAAACAAATCTATTTTGTTCCTAGAGGTAGTTGGTTTAAACAACAAGGGCAAAAAGATAAATGGGTTGAAAAAGTTGAACCTTTAGCTGGTAGAGATAGTTTTTTAACTCTTGCTCATAGGAGTGGTGCTTTTGAAAGCATTGAAAGCACTACAGAAATAAGAAAAATTCCTTTTTTGGATGGTACAAAATGGACTGAAAAGGATGAACTTGTTGGAATATGTAAAGTATGGAAAAAAGGATATAAAAAGCCTTTTAAGGTTGAAGTAAATTATACTGAATATGTTCAAAAAAAGAAAGACGGATCAGCTACTGCCTTTTGGAAAGACAAGCCACATACAATGATTAAAAAAGTTGCAGAGTCGCAATGTCTTAGAAAAGCTTTTGATATCACAGGTCTTTATGATGAAACTGAAACATCGAGCAATTATCAAAATGTAAATATTTCTACAGATGAAACAATAGAAACAGTACCTACAAACGATACACCAAAACAAAATGTACGAAATGTTTTAAAACCATCTAATGTAGAAAATATTGTTAAAGATGTTACGGTTGAAGATATTAATTTTTTATATGGTTCTGTTGAAAGTTCTATCCAAATTAAAATGCACGATGTATTTAATAATAATGCTGGATGGAAAACAGATTATACACCTCAACAATTAAATCAATTAAAAATTGAATTGGAACAAATTCAATGATAGATTTTTCAAAATCTATACTAACAAAAATTACCGATGAAGAATATTTCTCTATCGGTAAAGTTGATGCTTTTAATCATAAATCCTTAGTTACAAGTGCAAGTTTTTTTAAACAGGTGTTTGATAGAGATTTATATGAGGTTTTAATTAAAGGTAATGGAACTATATCTGATGAACTTCAATATATGTTTGATGTAGGTTCAGCTTTTCATACGTTTTGCCTGGAGCCTAAAGAATTTGAATCTAGGTATTATGTTGCAGATTTTGCTAATATTCAAGAAACTAGAAAGTTAATAAAAAGTTTAGATTATACTTTTATTGTTGAGTGTTGGAAAAATATTAAAATTAAGTATCCATTCATCTTAGATGAATCGGATCAAAACGAATTAGTGATTACTACTAATTTTTATGGAGTGCCTTATCGATGCAAAATAGATAAATTGCACGAAGTAAATGGAGTTATAAAAATTATAGACTTAAAATCAGTTTGGTTTGATTTTTATGGTAAAAAATATAAAAGAAATGGTGATGGTGTTCGCTGGGGACTGATTAAGTATATTCAAGAGCTTAACTACGATTTGCAGTCGTATTGCTATTATCGTGCTGTTTCTCAATATTTAGAAGAAAAGGGAATTAACGCTAATATAGAGTTTTTAATTCTTATGGCTAGTAAAGATACTTATGATGTAAAAATTCTTAAGTTTAGTCCTGAAATGATAAGAAGTGGTAAAGAAAAGTTTAATGTAGTTTTCCCAGAAATCAAACAGTTTTTTGATGGTGGTATTAAATATGTTGAACAGGAAGAGATAATATAGTGTGTTATTTAAGAATGATACAGATGTACAATAGATAAAGGGGTTAAGATGGAAAAAGAATACTGGCAATGCGGAAAAGTAAGAAAATGTAAATGGATTGGTCTTCATGAAGAAAGATCAGAGATTAAAAGCAAAATGCATAAAGATATAAATGCTACTGATATGGTTTGTCCTAAGTGTGGAAATGATGAATTTTATACATTGAATGAAAAAGAATATCAAAAAATCAAAAACAAAATAGCATAGTTTAAATACTATGCGTAAGGATTAAAAAATGATTAAAGAATTTATCGCAAGATTAAGAATAAAAGGGAAAACCGATTATTATAAAATAAAGGTATTTGAGTGATTGGAATAACAAAAGCGGACCAGTTAAAGCATAATAAAAAGCCAAAGGTTAGTACTTTTGGGAAATCGAAAAGCTTTATTAAAAAGAAGAGTACTAAGAACTTGGCAACAACACACGAAAAAGATTATTTACATTGGTTACATACTCAAGAAGTACCTTGTTTCGCTTGTAATAAAATGGGTAACAGTATCGAATGGCATCATGTAAAAGAACATTCAAGCGATAAGAAAGACCACACAAGCTTAATCCCTTTATGTGGTGAAGAATGTCATAGGTTAGGAAGTTATTCAGTTCATGGTAATCCTAGATGGTTTAGAGATACTTTTCCCATTGAATCACAAAGAGAAGTAGCAAAGATATTTTACGAGGAGTTTAAAGATGGATTATAAGCAAATAAATATTAAATACTATGTTGATACTGTTAATATACAAAGTGATGATTTTGACTACTGTTCAATAAGTAAATCGCATCACGGAATACAAGTAAACGAAAACTTGAAATATAATGAAGAAAATATTATAAATAAATGCGATGAAATATCAAAGCTTATTTATGAGTTAAGGGAGTTTTTAAATGATTAATTTATGGTATCCAGTAAGACCACTTCCTGCACCAAGACCACGAGTAACGAAAAAGGGAACTTATAATCCACCAATTTATACAGATTGGAAAAAAGGATTATCATTATTAGCTAAGACAAAAATTAAAAAACCTTTAGAAAATGAATTGTTTGTGAAGATAGAATTTTTCTATGAAATTCCAAAAAGCTGGAGTAAAGCAAAAAAAGAAAATGCTAAATGGCATAAGAGCAAACCCGACATTGATAATTTGTTGAAGTCGTGCTTAGACTCTTTAAATGGTATAGCTTATAAAGACGATGCACAAGTCGTAATGATACAAGCTAGAAAACAATACGCTAGTTTTACTGGTGTTAAAATTGAAATAGAGGAAATATAAAATGTTTAATCAAGTAACGATAATTGGGAATTTAACAAGAGAATGGGAAACTAAATTTTTACCATCAGGCACAGAACTTAATAGTAGTGCAATTGCAACAACACATAAGTATAAAAAACAGAATGGTGAGCAGGTAGAAGAAACAATGTTTTTAGACATAAACTCTATGGGTAAGCAAGGTTCTATACTAAAGCAATACACATCAAAAGGAAGTAAGGTATTTATTCAGGGTAGACTAGTATTTCAGCAATGGAAAGCACAAGATGGAACAAATAGAAGCAGACACATATTAAGTGTAACAGAATTTAAGTTTTTAGATAGTAAACAAGATAATCAAAGCCATAGCCAACCAAATCAACAAATGCAAAATGATCCACAATACCAACAATATGCTAATCAAGGTAATCAAATGATGGATAATAGAAATGGATATGATAATAATATTCCTCAAATAGATATTAATTCTGATGAAATACCTTTCTAAAAGTTCCAAATAGTAACACATAAGTAAATTCTTTTACAAATTCTTACAATAGTATTGCAATTGATTTTTACTTATGCAATAATTTATATACGCAAAAAGAAGAACAAATTTTCTTTTTATTTATAAATAAATTATCATAAATCAGTATGATAATAGTATTCTTTTTTGTGTATAACTTTAGTCAAATTAGCATAATAAATTATAGTATTTTTTGCAGGTGGTGTGAATAGCTCCCTGTTTTTCATAAAGAATCCGCTTTATGTTTTGGTTTGTTTATTTGACTAGGTTTTAAAATTGTAATGAGTGTAGTAGGATATTATAAAAAGGTGGGAGTCCTTGCAAAAAGCAAAAAACATAATATTACTACATTCTTTAGAGTTTTAATTAAATAAAAAGGAGATAGAGATGAATGAATTTATAGTATGGGATGGTTTTAAAAAGAAATTTGTTAATGATGTTACTATGTATATGTCTTTTAATGAAAATGGGACAATAAATAGTTTTAATGGTTTTGGGGATAATAAGTATTTTAACTACATCGGCTTAAAAGATATAAACAATAATAAGATATATGCTGATAGTAGTATTGTAAAACTTGAATGGAAAGACTATCGATACAGAAATGAAATAATAAGAGAGATTGGATATTTTTTATTTAATAAAGATTTAAAGTGCTTAGAGTTCAAATCGGTTGAAAGCAAGATGAAAATAAACTTTGTTATGCACATAGACTATATTCAAAGAGTTGAAATAATCGACACAATCCAAGAAAACAAATTAGGACTGATTAAATGAAAAATAATGAAAAATGTAAAAAGTGTAGATGGTTGCATCCTAACTTTAGTTATGGAGATTTAACAAGTAAAAACCGTCTTTTATTAGGAACTTGCAGTAATCCATCTGTTGAATTTGTTGAAATTACTCCAGAAGATGAAACTATGGAATATTACAAATGCACAGACTTTTCGCCACTTGAAGAATTTTCAGATGAAGAATTTGCAAATAGCTTTAAAGATGATGATAGCGAGGTAATGTATTTTGAATAAAATATTACACTTAAATACTAGATGTTTATTATCTTATTGTCATAGAATACTAATTGAAGCAGAAAAGCTCCTACAAGATGGAATTGGCAAAGTTGTTATAGATAATGCAAATGATAGAGAAAATGTCCGTGAAATAGGATTAAGCTTTATAAAATTTTGTGAAGATAATAATTGTACTAGAGAATTTTTAGAAACTAAAATAATCCCTGCATATTTTATTAATGCTAAAAAACATTATGGAAATATTATCAGAGTATATAATAAGTTCTTTGATGGTAGGCACATTCCTTTATTATTTGCTATTATTGTATTTCAAAGATTAAGTGTTGAAAAAACTATTAATTTTGATATATCAGAATTGCAAAACTCAATAAAAATTTTTATGAAATCTAATCATTTAGGAAAAGATGAGATTAAATCTTTTATGGGCGGAACTAGAATAAAAAATACTGAAGTTATTTTATATCAAGATTGTGTCGATAGTATTTTTAATGTACTTAATAAGAAAAATTCAGTAAGTAGAAAAATCAATAAAAAGAAAAGGAAATAATATGAGCGTAAGAAGTACAGTAAACCCACCAAACCATAAGTTTAAAAGTGAATTAATATTAGCTATGTTTAATATGAGAGAGAAAAATCAAAAAAGATGGGATGAGGCAAAAGAAAATATAACTAAAAGTAACACTAAATAAATATTTTTTATTTATTTAGTCAAATTTGATTAAATGTTTTAAAATTATGATATAGTTTTATTACGAAAACAATTTATTTTAACCAGAGGGTCGAAATTCTAGGAATTGAAAGACTATATCTTTATAGCCTTTTGGTTAAAGTAAATTTTATAACCGATTAACGAATTCGACCCTCATTAATCTTATTTACTATTTTATTGTCGGAAAGTTTAAAAATGAATTATGATGAATTTATAGAATCTAAAAAACATAGTTCTTTCAATTATGGATTTGATCCTATTTGGATTCCAAAACAGATATTTGATTTTCAAGAATACATAGTTACTAAGGCTATTCAAAAAGGGCGTATTGGTATTTTTGCAGATACTGGCCTAGGAAAAACTAGAATATCTTTAACTATTGCTAATAACATAGTATTAAAGACTAATAAAAAAGTTTTGATATTAACTCCTTTAGCTGTTGCCTTTCAGTTTATTAATGAAGCTATTGATATTGGAATTGATGATATTGAGTATACTAAAGATGGTAAGCATACTAAAAAAATAGTAATTTGTAATTATGAAAGATTGCACTTATTAAATAGTAATGATTTTGAATGTGTTTTACTTGATGAAAGTTCTATTCTCAAAAACTTTAAAGGTCAAATTAAAAATCAGATAACAAGTTTTGTTAAAAAGATTCCTTATAGATTTTTAACAACTGCAACACCTTCACCTAATGACTTTATAGAATTAGGTACAAGTAGTGAAGCTTTAGGCTATATGGGATATATGGATATGCTAACAAAGTTTTTTAAGAACAATCAAAATAGTGTTGATTCTAATAATAGAAATATAGGGGAAAAGTTTTATTTAAAACCTCATGCGGAAAAAGCTTTTTTCCAATGGGTAAATACTTGGTCTATAATGGTTAAAAAACCATCTGATTTAGGATTTAGTGACGATAGATATAATTTACCTGAACTTATTACTAATAATCATATCATTAAAAATAATAATCATTATGATATGGGTAGTTTATTTCCTGTTATCGCTAAGACCATGACTGAAGTAAGACAAGAGCAAAAACTAACAGAACAACAAAGAAGCGAAAAGGCTATAGAGTTAGCAAGTGGTAAAACTTCTGTTTATTGGTGTAATACAAATTCAGAAAGTAAAATATTAAAAGGTTTAGATAGTGAAGCTGTTGAAATCATAGGAAGTCAATCTATAGAACAAAAAGAGGAGATTTTAAAAGCTTTTGCAGATGGAGAAATTAAAAGACTTATTACTAAAGCTAAGATGACTGGTATGGGGCTTAACTGGCAACATTGCAGCCACTCTGTATTTTTCCCTACTTGGAGTTATGAACAATATTATCAAGCTTTAAGGCGTTTTTGGAGATTTGGTCAAAAAAATGATGTAAATATTGATATTGTTACTAGTGAGGGGATGACTAGAGTTATGGAAGCTTTATACCAAAAGACTAAAAAAGCACAAGAGCTTTACCAAAATTTAGTAAGTAATGTAAATAGTGAGTATGTGGCTGATGTAGCTAAAAAAAGAATAGAAATAATAAAACCAAAATTTTAAGGATATAAAATGGAAATTGAAGAAGCAAAAAAAATACATAATGATCTGGAATCAAAAGTTAAAGATAATGGATATAATACTGTGTCCGAAATGGATATGGGTATTCCTTCTGTCAAAGAGATTATGATTACCAATAATCATATTGTAAAAAATCAAGTAGTAACAGATGAGTACGCTATATACAATGGCGATTGTATGGAAGTTATCCAAACTTTAGAAGATGAAAGTATTGATTTAAGTGTTTATAGCCCACCTTTTGCAGGATTATATAATTATAGTTCAGATCCTAGAGATATGAGCAACTGTGAATCTAAAGATCAATTTTTAGAACAGTATGAGTTTTTAGTTTCTCAAATGGCTAGAGTTACTAAATCAGGAAGAATAAACGCTGTTCATTGTACAGATGTATTTGATAATACTTGTAGATTATGGGATTTTCCACATGAGATAATTAAACTACATGAAAAATATGGATTTGAATATAGAAATAAGATTACTGTTTGGAAAGAGCCTTTAAAAGTTAGGATGAGAACTATGGTACAGTCTTTAATGCACAAGTTTATAGTAGAAGATAGTACAAAGTGTTTTACTGCAATGCCTGACTATGTTTTAATATTTACTAAAAAAGGAGATAATAAAGTGCCTGTTACGCATCCGTGCGGTATTAATCACTACGCCGGTGAAATTCCTATTTTACCAAATATTTTAAGAGCTTGGAATAATGCTAATAATTCAGATTTGAATGAAGTTGAATTATGGGATCATTTAAATAGCATTAATGAAGATAATAAAATTACAAAACTTAATCATTATATTTGGCAGCGTTATGCTTCTAGTGTTTGGGATGATATCCGAATTGATAATGTATTGCCTTTTAAAGACTGTAAAGAAGATGACGACGAAAAACATGTACATCCTTTACAGTTAGATGTTATTGATAGAATTGTTGAATTATATTCTAATCCTGATGAGGTTGTATTGACTCCTTTTATGGGTGTAGGTAGCGAGGTGTTTAGTCCTGTATCTATGGGTAGAAAAGCTATAGGAATAGAATTAAAAGATAGTTATTTTAAACAAGCTACTTTAAATATGAAAGATGTTCCTAAACGATTTGTAAAAAAAGCTGAACAGCAAAAACTATTTTAGGAACAAAAATGATAAATTATAAAACAAAACAAAAACTAACATTTAAAAGCGTATCAGAATTGTACGCTTTCATGGATCAACAAAGTGATGAAGATTTTGAAATTTACTCAAAAATGTATCATATTGAAAATCCTACTTGGCAAATTATTAAACACGATGGGAAATCTAAAGTTATTAAATTTCAAGAAGTAAAAAAGATTGATGTTTTAACTTTAGATAATATTAACTGTGTTTCTATTGATGGTGGATTTGCTTATTACGAATGTGATGTTTTTCAAGGAAAAATAAAAGTTAATTTACAAAAAAATGAGAATTTTATAAAAAGCATTGATAATTCTAATATAGATTCTAATTTATGGGATAAAATGGTTTTAAAAAGTGCTTGATGAAATTAAAACATATCGTAACTCTTGCTGTTGTATTTGTATTTATAAATACGATGGCGAGTTATCTATTAAAATACACCCTAAAACAAAAGAAAATGTAATTATTTGTGATAAATGTTACGAAAGTTTACAAAAAAGTAAATAATTAAGTTTTATTTTGTTACAATTTTAAACAAAGAAAATTTTAAGTATTTTAAATCCTTTTTATTTTCTTATATGATACTTTTAATGAGCGTCCTAGTTCTGCAAGTCCTTATCGCTTGATAAGGGCGTTTATTAAAGGTATTTTATTTATAAGATTAGCAGAAGTAGGACGCCGTTAATCTTTAGCCTTAAAATTTATTGTTCCGAAAGAAATTATGAAAGATATCGTATTATTAAACGATAATCAACTAGTAGCAAATATTAATAGTATTGCTAAGTATAGTGGTAAAAATGTAAAATCATTAAGAGATTTAATTACTAGACATAAAAAAGAATTTAATGAACTTGGTTTAAGCATAACTAAAGAGTACGATTTAAAATCGCAGAATAAAACTAACCTTAATGAAGAACAAACAATGTTTTTATTACTACTTATGAGAAACAGTCCAGTTATTAAAAAATTCAAATTAGAAGTAGTAAAAGAATTTTCTAAAATGAAAAAACAACAAAATCAATTAAAACTAGACTTTTCAGAAACTCAACTATTAGACTTTGAGAATCAATTAAGATCAAAAGAAAATCAACTAAAAGAATCTCAAAAACAAATAGAAAAAAACAAAAGACAATCTTATGCAAATAGTGGCGATGATAAATTCTGCAATGTTCACAGATTTGTAAAAGATCATAATCTTAATATAAGTGATGAAGAGTTTAATAATATACTTATAGAAGAGAATGTATTAGGTCAAAAACTTATTAATAAATATATCCCTTGCCCTACTGGAGAGTATTCTAAATACGATGGTAGCTCAATTATTATCAATATTAATAAAATGCTAGAAATATGCACTAAAAGAAATATTAAAGAGTTTGATAAAATACCTTCTCTGTTTGATTCTTAGCATTTAACCAAACCCTTTATATAAGCTATTTAATGGATTCTAAAAACTCCAACACTATTCCTATGTCAAAAAAAGCATATACTAAACAAGATAAGATTAGAAATTATCGTTTAAAGTATGCCAATATAAGACACAAATATTATGCTATGTGCGAAAAGTACAGTAGCTATAATAAAACTATGCTTACATTTACCATACCATCTAAAATAAATAACGCTATTATTCAAGGTAAGTACTCTAAAACTGCTTATCTTGTAGAGTTGCGCACATATATAGCTAAACAGTTTAATAATGCTAGTAGTGAGATAAAATACTTTAGTAATATAGAATTAGGCTCAAAAAGAAATAATCCTCATTTGCATATACAGGTATGGACTAAAAGCAATACACAAAATATGACAGAATGTGATGATAATAGGCACATAGAGTACAAGAACCCCATAACTAAAGGGTTTAATAATGCTAATAATATTTCTATTCCCTCGTTTGTCCGTTCTATTCCGTCAAATTCCACCAATATTGATGAAGTTTATACCATATATAAAAAGACTATTGAAAAGTTCTCATTAAATAACTTACGATGTAAAATTACATTACCTGAATATAAGAATAAGAATTATGATTATGTTATCAAAGATTATAGAAAAGATATATCTGATGTGGAACTATGGGCGAATGAAAATGCAAAAAAAGGTATTAGGAAACATTTAGGTAAACAAGTTAGATTTTATAATATGAGTGCTGATAAATATAGTCAAAAGATTTATAGGATAGCTTATAGATTTTATAATAAATTACGTAAAGATGTTAATGAATTTATTAGTAAGTTTGTTACATTATTTTATAGTAAGAGTATCGATGGATTAAGGGATATTAGGGAGTTAAATAGTAAGATAGTAGATATACTAGAACTAGAACTAGAACAAGAGATAATTAGATGTTGTGAGTTAGGCTATAGCATTAAAAAAGCCACATACCACATACAAAAATTAATTTGCTACTGGATATATGGCTTTATATAATTAACCCTACGACTAAATAGAATGAAAGTATAACAAAAAGTAACATAAAATTAAATTTATCTATGAATTTTATTAAAAATTGTTTAGATAGGTTTGTTTTATGTAATAATAAATAAAAATTAAAAGGATTTAATATGAAAAAGAAAGATTTTATTCAGCTATTAAAAGATAACGGATATAAATATTACAAAAAGAATAGTGAAATAATTATAACACATCAAGGAAATGTGGATTTAAGAAGTTGTACTACTTTACCTGATGGGATTAAGTTTGAGAATCAAGGGAGTGTGTATTTAGAAAGTTGTACTACTTTACCTGATGGGATTAAGTTTGAGAATCAAGGAAATGTGTATTTAGAAAGTTGTACTACTTTACCTGATGGGATTAAGTTTGAGAATCAAGGAAATGTGGATTTAAGAAGTTGTACTACTTTACCTGATGGGATTAAGTTTGAGAATCAAGGAAATGTGGATTTAGAAAGTTGTACTACTTTACCTGATGGGATTAAGTTTGAGAATCAAGGAAATGTGTATTTAGAAAGTTGTACTACTTTACCTGATGGGATTAAGTTTGAGAATCAAGGGAGTGTGGATTTAAGAAGTTGTACTACTTTAAACTATTTAGGTAAAAAATTAAAACTTAAATATATAGACGGATTTACAATGATAATTGACTCATCAAAACAAAAAGATGACTTTACAATATATAAAGCAAAATATTTTAAAGGTGTTGCTTTAAATGATATGCCAAAATGTATTATTGCTGAACGTGATGGATATTTTTCACATGGCGAAACTATAAAACAAGCAATCGAATCTGTTAATTTTAAATATCTTCAAAATAATTTAAATTTAGATGAATTAGTATCTGAAATTAAAAACAAAAATACTGTATCTAAAAATGAATATAGACTATTAACAGGTGCTTGTGAATTTGGAGTGAATCAATTTTGTAAAGATAATAATATTTCTGATGATGAATTGCCACTAGATAAAGTGCTTAAAATAATCAAAGGTCACTACGGAAGTGAAAAAATGTATGATTTATTTAAATATTAAGGAATCGAAATGCTAACTAAAAAAGAAAGAATAGAACAATACGGAATAACTAGCGATATGCAAGTATTGCATGGTATCGAGTGGGTATGTGATATATGGGGCAAAAAGAATGATAATAGTGATAAAGTATTGCTAGAAAAAACAATTAGACACGAATCACATTTAGGTAATTTTAAAGATGATTCTAAAGAGTATGGCGAGGGCGTGGCTCAAATAGATTTAAAAACTTTTCTTTGGATCATTCAAAAATTAGAAAATAAAAAATATAAAGAAGATAGAGAGTTATTTAAAAAACATTTTGGATTCCCCTTATCAATGTTGCATTATGAAGATTTAAGATGTATTCCAAATTCTAGTATATTTCTTTGTAGAATGAGATACAGATTTGTTGTTGAAAAAATACCTTTAGATGATGATGGTATGTGGGATTATTATAAAGTTCATTGGAATGGGAGCGGTGCTGCTACTCGTGAAAAATGGGATAGAGATACTAAAGATTGTTATTTTAAGGTAGGGGATTTATTATGACAAATGTTTTAAAATTTGTTTTTATTATTTTTTTTATAAACACTCTTCAATATTTTGGACTCTATTTAAAAATTGAAGGCATTGAAAATATTGCATTATTTATTATTTATATTTTTTCAATAATGCTTTTAATTTCTTCTATATCTCTTTGTTTTGATAAAACTAAAGAAAATAAAAATAAAGCTAAACATCATTTTTTAATAAAATATTTATTTAGATTATGGTGGATTATTATTATACTTGGTTTTGTATATATGGATTATTTTTTAATAGGTGGTATTTGGACTTTATCTACTATTTTAATATTTGCATCTGATAAAAAGATTGCAGACTAATAAATAAAAAAGGCAAGTATTAATTTACTTGCCTTTTTAAATAACAACCAGCAGGAATCGAACCTACATACAAAGGCTTAACAGTCCTCTCTTTTACCAGTAAAGCTTATAGTTGTTCCTTATTATACCTATTTATCCTTTTAAAAAATCAATATGCTAGTATATCTAGACTATTCTTTTACTATCTGCTGATTCTTTAGAGCTTCCAAAATAAAAACTTAACACTTGACCAGCTCTAGCACTTACATTACCTGCTATTAGCGTAACTATTGGATTTAGTGTTGCTATCCCACTATTAAACGCTTTATATAATATGTATATATCAAGAACTACAGCAAAAAGAACAGTAAACATAGCTATTAAACTTCCAGTATTTCTAACTAGCCAATCCTTAGATGATTGTATATTAAAATTCATTTCTCTAGCACTTTGCACATCTTTTAATTGTAATTCCATAATAGATTGAATATGTTTAGTTTCAATTTCTCTAAGTTTTATAGCTTGTTCTGGATTTTGTTCCAGGTGTTTTAGCACATCATCTTTTGTATTTAGTGTTACACCTAATTTTTTTGACGCTTCGTTTACTACTGTTTGAGTTAATTCTTTAACTCCCTCTTTTCTATCATCTGAATTAAATAGTTTAATTAATGATGGTATTGCCGATATTATTGCTGTTGCTATCATTTGTTTCCTTTTTTATTTTTATTAAATTCTATCTCAAAAATTTTAAACCATTCTTATAAATGTGTATAATCTAAATGTTCTTTAGTTAAATTATCTAAACTAAATGTACCAGTTCTAACAGCGTGTTTAATTCTTTTATGTTCCACTTGTTCTTTTGCTGATAATTGTTCAATATCTTCATTACAAAAATAAACTGCCATTTCTTCCGAAACTTTTATAAAACTATCCTTTGGTATATCAACTATCGTATTTACACCATCTATTAATACTCTCATATTAATATCTTCTATTGTTCTTATTTTAGCCATTATCTGATTTCCTTCCACTCAAAACTATAATACAACTCTGTTGTAGTTCCGTTTATATTAGTTACTCTTATTGCAAAAGGTATCGGAGTATCTCCATTTATTCCTATGCCAAATGGTAATTTAGATACTAATGTAGTTTTTGAACTACCTGATACTGATGGTCTATTCCCACCACCTACACTTGCTATAATAGTTTCGCTAAAAATAACATTCCCACCAACTAATGATGTCGCAGTTGTATTTCTTTCCATAATAGAGTTGAACTTATCACCCACTACAGGAACAAACGTACCACCTACTACTTCTGGATTATATATGTACTCTACAAATATCGGGGCATCTGTTGAAGAAATTACTGCTAATTGAGGTATATATTTAGCTCTGTTTTCAATACCATTAAATAATAATTGATGCTGTGCAGCAGCAATAAATGAAGCACCCGATGCTAATATAATAGAAGTTGCACCTGCCCCACCACTAAAAGGAAATCCTGACTCTTCCTCTAGTCCGCCCTCTGATTCAATTGCAGTACATATTTGTTTAAGTGTTCCTTGGGTTTGATTATTCGCTTTATATCTAACAATCACACCATTTGCATGGTCATTATATCCCACCTCTTGAATGATAGTGTTACCTACTCTTTCTATTAAATGTCTTGCTGGAAGATTTGCAGTAGACATATAAGCACCTCTTATTTCGTTTGCATTGTGCATAGCATGGCACAACCTAAATTTTCCTGCAATATCAAAACCAAATCTAACAGTTCCAACCGATAGCCATTCCAGATCTGGCAAGAATATTTCTGATTTATCTAGGTTTAGATTTATTCCACTTACTCCATTACCATCAAGCTTATCATAATTCCATTCGCTTCTCGGTATTATTTTATCAAAAGGTACACCAGGAGTTGATCCATCAAAAGCTCCACTACTTGAACGTAATACAAATTCTATCTCATCACTATTTATATCAGGAGTGTATGTCATTTTAATAACTTGCCCATTTCCTGACTGATACCTTTGATATTCTTTTAATTGTCTAATTATTTTATCCCCAGCTGCGATAACCGTTAAATCATCAGCACTATTATTAGGGTCGTGCGATGTTGATGCTGTTCCTATTATTTCCTGATCCCAAAAAACTGGCTGATCGTCATATTGCAATTGGTTGTCGAAAAGCTTTTGAGCCTGAACAACTCTTATTCTATTAAATGGTGCTTGTAGTCCACTATTATATAAATCGTTTAGTGTTATTCCGACACTTGATAAGTTTGGTCTTTTTCTTAGCTTATTTCTATTGTCTATAAATACCCATAATCTAGTTACTCCATTTCCTTTGAATATTCTAGGAATAAATTCCTTAAACCACATATTATTTTCTTCTGTTTGTGTAGTTGGAATTAGTTCCGATTCAATAAATGATACATCGCCAAGTAATGATTCTATTTCACAATTTTCATCACTTTCACAGGCTAACACCCATTCTTTTGTTTGTGAGCCACTTCCTATGTTTTGTGTTGCCATATTAATCCCTTATCAATTTTAAATAATTTTTGTTTAGCTCTTCACTAAAATTGTCATTAAAAGATTTTTCTATAACTTTTTGAAAGTCTAATAATTTTTTAGTGTGAGTAGCTTTATCTTTAAATACATATAATAATCTCAAACCGCTTTGAGTTCTTATATATACTCCCTTTTTACCTATAAATGGTTTTACTCCATTACTCTCATAAGTTGCTTGACTTCTACTTCGTGGTGCATTTTTCATTACTGTATTAATATTTAAGCTATCTGGTATTTCTTTTTTCATTGAAACACCTGCGTACTTAGCAAAATTTTTTCGTATAGGAATAGCCATCTTTCCACTTTTTGCATTTTCCACCCCTCCGAATTGTTGAAGTTTCAAAGATTCCTTAATGTGAAATAGTGTTACTTCCAAATTATTTTTGTGAGATTTTTTTACACGAAAAGTCTTAAGATATACGAATTGTTTATTTTTTATTTCAAGCTCTTTTCTCATGTGTCTTTGAGCTTCTTTTCTTGATTTTTGAAAAGCTACATTATTCATTGATTTAGATATTAAAAAGTTCATAGATGAGTGCATTTTATTAAACTGATCTAATTGCTTTGTAATATCCATCTTTATCATTTACTTACTCTTGCTTATGCTTCTTACTATCTCTAAAACTTCATTTGTTTTATCTACTGATATTTTTACTTGAAGCTCTACATTTTTTAAATGTAGATTTAATTCTTCTTTTGTAACATATCTCTTATCTGCATGTTCATAAGAAATTTTTGATTGTATTTCCATTTTTAAGCTAGCGTTTTCGCTCTCTAATTTTGTGATGTTTGTTTCTGATTTAGTTAATCTTTTTTCAGATTGGACTAAAGTTACTCTAACCGTAATAAATGCCGAAAGTATGGCAGAAATTACCACAATTATGTTAAAAAATAAATCATAGTTTTCTCCGCCTGGTTCCATAATGCTATCTCTTTCCTGTTCGTGTTGATGTTCTTTTTTTAACTGGTGCTTTTCTTCCGCCTGTTCTTGTTTTAGTTTTTGCCATTTGACTCTCCTTTTGTTAGATTTGCTATAACTAGCGATGTTAATATTATTTGATCTATCATTGCAATAAATTCGTAATAATAAAAATCAATCCCTTTATCGAAAACATTTATAAACATAACTTCACTAAGTGTATAAATTATTGTAAACAATGCAATCAATAACACTAAAGGACTATACACTATCATCGTTCTATTTTTTGAAGATGTGTGTATTCCTATTTTTTTAATAAGTCCATAAATTAAAACTAGTTTAACTATTAATAATATTATATGCAATGAATAGTTTAGTAGATTGATATATACTGTTTCCACTTTTTATGATCCTTGTATCTTTACATCCCATTCAGACAATACGAAAGTATCGCTCGTAACAGTATTTGATTTGTACATATTACCATCTTTTATTATAAATCTATCTTTTGGGTAAGATTTAAGTTCATAATCGTTCAATCCTTTTGGTGGTAAAACTTTTGTATCATCATAAGGTTTTACATATCCAAACTCTAAATAAATCGCTTTTAAATCTTCATTTGTCGATATAAATTCTTGCTCTTCTATTAACCCCAAATCATCATTTGTTTGTGTTGCTATTACTCTCATTTTATACTCCGAAAATTTCATTAAGTTTACTTTGAGAAAGTCTATCAAATTCTAAAATAACTTTTTCTAATTCTACTTTATTTGTCATAAATTCCCCCCAATCCTCATGCCATTTTATCTCTTTTACTTCTAAAAGGTATGGACTCTTAGAAATCCTGTCAATTTCAATCAATGAGGATGGATTTGCATTATATTTATGCGTTGTATTTTCATCTATTTCAATATCAATAGTTAGATTATCTCTAAATTCATAATATTCCGCCCACTTGTCATCATTTATTTTTTGTGCTTTTTCTTCTTCGGTTAATTCTCTCACTTTAATCATTTAATAACTCCTTGATTATAGAACTCTTTTAGTTGTTCATCCGTAAACTCGTTAGACTCTCCTCCAAAACCATCAGGGTCGCCCTCTGTGCCATCAAGCGTCCATCTATCCCTATCTGTTCTATCCGTTGGTATATCTGAAACTGACACTATCCAATAAGGCAAGTTTTTAGGAACATCTTTCTCTGCAATTATTAACAATGATTCATTTAAAGAAAAAGGACTGTCCCAATCTTTTGTTTTTGCATCAATAATCATATTTATTGCTTCTTGTGTAGGAATTAAAACTCCTACTGAATTATCTGTATTTCTATATATTATTCTCATTTTATTTTCCTTGTTTTTATCCTATAACTGCAAAAGCAACATACGCCGGGTCAATATTAGCTCCACTCGATGTATCTACTTCAATATTTATCGATGTCGTAGATTCGAGAAAGGTCTTGACTACACAATCAGATCCCACTAAGGATGCTCCACCATCTAAAACTGCGCTATTCGCAGGTACTGCTGTTATAAGATTTCCTCTATATCTACCAGTACCATTATCAGTAATACTACTAACATTCCCACTTGCTCTAATAGCAACTGTTCCAGTACCATCAAAATTTACCCAAGCTCTACAAGCATATATGGGTGCTAAACCAGTTGCATTTAAACCATCTCTTAGCTTTAAAGGACTTATTGCGGTAGTGTCATCTGTTCCTTCTTGTGCTTGTGCTGTGCTTGAAACAGATAAACCGGTCGCCCCTGAATCAAATGCAACCTCCGTCCAATTCCCCGAAACACTCACCACTGGATCATCTCCACTAAATCCGTCATTTTGTGCTTCATAATATTTACCATCACTACCACGAACTACATCACTAACTGTTTGTGAAACTATTGCACTTGTGTTGTATGTGAAATTTGGATTATATAATCCTTTAGTTGCTTTTGTTATTTGCGATAAGTCATCATCTATTAGTGAGTATCCTGCATTTTCTACAAGCTCAAATAAGTTACCTATGTTATCGTTCCATGATTCTGGAACATAAACAGTTTCATCATTTACAGTACCATCTGGATTAGCTCCGTTTGCTATTTTTCCTTTTTGCATATTCTTCCTTTTTTAATTTATTAATTCACAAACTTCAATATCTCGAAATTTATCCCCAAATTTTGAACTTCCAAAAGTAAATAAATCATCACTATTTATTGGGATAGCTGAGAATGTAACTTCTAAATATGGAGGTGCTAAATATTTTGATAGCCATACAACCTTATTATATTCTAAACAAGTCACTGAACTATTGAACTTTATTAGCAACTCCATTATTCCCGGATTATCTTTATCTCCGAATTGATCCCCAAATTTTGATTGTCCGAAAATAAAAGGTTGATGAGGATTTCCAAAAAATATTGGTACATTTATAAAATTCGCAAAATCTTCTATAATTTCTTTAATGCCTAAATCTTTATTTAGATATTCTACTATTATCCTTTGTAGTTCTTGCTTTGAATATAATCCATCAACTATTAAATAATCTCTAGCGTGAATATCTGCCAATTCGTGACTCTCAACTATATTATACTCATTATAAAACTTTGTTGATAAGTCATAGTGTCTCTTAAACTCTTTTGATTCGGCATCTAAAATAGTGTCAATTTCTTCCTGGCTTTCCCAAAATTTACCAACTGGTAAAAACTTTTTTAAAATCCTTTTGAATTTTAGAGCCATGTGATAGTACCTAAATCTAATACTTCATTATCTGCTAAAGTTACACTCGGTACATTTGTGAGTCTAGCTCCTTGAGTCTGTAAATAAGTAGCTAATCCACTAAATACAAAAGTAGTGTTTGGTTTTTGAAACAAGTATAAATAATCTTTTGTGAGTTGTGTTATTTTTGCTTTGTTTTCATCTGAATTTACCGCTAATAAAATATCTAAGTCTTGAGTAACTATAGTTGGTATAAAATACTCACATTCCACATAAGTTGGTATTGCTTCATTGTCAATATAATATTGTTCTATATTGTCAATATCTGTTTGTGTGGGTACTCCATTACCTGATTGAACTAATGCAGTTACTCCAAATGTACCTTTTCCATTTTTCAGAGATGATATAAAAGTAGCTTTTATATTTGGAACTTCATTAGCTAATGATTTGTAATAGTTGTCATTATCTATGTTTGTAGCTGTTGCAAATTTTTGTTTAGTTCGTGTTCGAACCGATTCTACTAATTCATCATCTATCGCACCGCCAAATCCTGCAACCGAAAGACACTTATTATCTATGCCTGGCACTTCCTCTGTTAAAAACATATCTATATTAGAAAGTGTATTATTGACTGATCCTGTTCCTACTGATTCACTATTAATATCTACAAATCCATTCGCTACTGTCCCATTTTCAGTAGTTATGTATTCTAAACTGTTATAAATTACAGTTGTTCCAGTTGGTACAATATCGCCATCATTCCCAAAAAGTCTTATTTGCCCTACTGATACAGTTGCTAATTTTAATGTAATATTTTTAAGTGGTGCAAAATAATCAAGCACTCTATCATCTGTACAACTAGTAAGATATGAATCTTTTGATATATTGTTTAAATAGATGTATGAAAGTAAAAAAGTACCTGCCAATGAGTTTGACATTTGTTCAAAAAAAGATTTTTTTAATGGTGTTATCGCATTTTTAAATGATGATATGAAGTCTTGATATATTCTATCTTTCAATTGCACTATGTTTAACATGTTACTTTTCCCTTTTTTGATTTTTCATTATAGCAAATTTAATTTAAAATGTCTAAATTTTCATCTAACGAAAAAATTAAATTATCTGAACTTTCATCATTTCCATTGAATATTATTCTTACTTTTAATAAATTTCCGCTTTTTTCAGTCTCTATTTCAATAGTTGAAACTATCTTATCATCTATTAGCCATTGCAAACACTCTAATATGCCATCTTCATAATTTTTAATATTGTCTACACTTAACTTTTTAATATTGTAGTTTTTGTTACCTAAAATTGAGCCATCTATCTGAGTTCCTATTTGAGACTTGCTGCCATCTGTAAATATACACATCAAACTAGCTGTTATGTAAGTGTCATCTTTTTCAAGTGTGTTGTTAGATACTATTGCATCGAAAAATATATCTGATTCTAAATCTTGTTTTTTTATATAAATATCCATATTTTACCTTTTAATCTATTGGATAACCATTATTCGTATGATTTAAAAATGATTTTCCGCTTGCTGTTAAATCATTAGCTACCACATTTCCAGTTGTATTTATATTTACATTAGTTGTCATATTTCCACCATTTAAACCGCTAAATGCACTAGCACTTAATAATCCAATCACATTTACATTATCACTAAATTCGCTTAGCGGACTATTTACTGTAAATTTTGATGTTGCGTTTATTGTAAAGTTTTCACAATTATGTATAACATTTGGTGCTTTTGATGTAATGGTATCATCTTCTACTTTTACATAATTTCCCATCTCATTATATACTATCGTGTTGCCTTGTGATATATCAATTATCTTATCTATTTTTTCATTTGATATAATTACATTTTCGTTACCGATTCTTGCTACTACTATTCTTGAATCATTTGGAGCTTTTGAATTAAATCCAAATTGTCCCATTTTAACCGCTTTTTCGATTCCTCGCAATGTACTAATTTGTGCATTTTGTAGTTTTCCATTTGATCCAGTTATTCTTTTTAGTGATCCAAATTTTAAGAGATTTTCTAATTTTTCTTTAAATGGTTTTATTAAATCATCGAACATTAAACAAATCCTTATCCACAAAATTAACTTTAGATATTGTACCACTATTATCTTTTGAATACTGTATATCTTTTATTAAAAATTGTCCTTTTGCTTTTTTTGTATCAATTTTATGAATAGTATTTATATCAAAATCCCAACTTTCAAATTTTGCATCTATACTTATTGACTTAGCTAAAGAGTTATTTTTTTTCCATTCTGCTAAATCTTTATTGCTCTTATCTTCCGTGTTTACTTCCAAAAATGGTCTAAATCTTTTAATCTCACCATCTTCTACTGTACCATCTTGAATTTCTTGTGAAGATGATTCTTTTTTGTATGTGTATGTACTGAATCTATTGTTAAATATATTTTTTATTTTCAAACCTAAAAACTTATTATCTGTTAGTGTTTCAGATTGTGCGATATTACTATTTTTTATTAGTTTTATATTTCCTCTTTCATCTGATATTGGTAATATATTTACTTGTTTACATAGTCTATTTATAGCGTTAAAGTATGTTTCCCCTACTTTTGTGCTAAATGTTTCAATCGGCTCTAATTTTAAATTTGTAGATACTTCTATATTAAAAGGTTTTATCATTTGTTTTATAATTTGTTCTGCTGTTAATTTATTATATTCTTTATTTTCATAAATACTACAATCCACTAAATCCATAGCTTTTGATCTTGCAGTTATTTTTAAAGGTTTGACTTTAGATTGTGTTTCATGTTCATAACTATCTAAATATCCAGTAAAAAATATTTTATCATCTTTGTACACTTCTAGTAGATCATCGCTTGATATATCTATACCTACACTATCATCTAAACTCATACTTAGATTATTACATATTGACATCATAGATTTATTTATAGTTGTCTTTTCCCATCCTAAATACTGTTTATTTTTTACTTGTAGATAAACTTTCATCTTTTCAATACCTTTATATTTCCATTTATAAAAAATGGGTCAAGTATATCATTATTTGTTAGTACTTCATCTATTCTATTTATATCCACATATTTATCAATAGTTAGACTTACAATATCTATAGTAGATACTATGTTTTCATCTTGCAAATTTTGAAGTCCAGAGTATCGCTGAGTATAATATTTTACAAAGCTTATTTTTGAAGTTTGATATGCTTTTAGTATCTCTTGTCTTGACTCCCCTATTTCAATTTCATCCGTAGTATTTGATTGAATTTCATTTTCTAACAATTGCATAGTGCTTAAAATATCATCTTTAAAAGTTCCGAAATTATCGCCTGTATCATAATTTACATTTTCAAGATTTTTTATATCTGTTTGAATAAGTACAGTAACAAGTGCAATAGTAAATGCCTTAGTGTTTTCATTTGCTACTTCATCAATACTATTATCAAAAGTACCTAATAACGAATCTTCTAATATTTTACGATGTGCGTTTGCTAGTGAGTTTTGGTCTGTGCTTGAAAAACTATCAAATGATAATATATCGCTAAAGCTTGAACTAATTGAAACTATATCATCTATTAAACTTTCAACTCTTAACACGCTGGATACCATCTTTGTTTTAATTGCACCTATTTTGCTTTTTATTCCTTGAATTAAATCCCTCGAATCTTCTAAAAACTTTATAGAATCATCTACAAAATCAAAAACTTTATTTATTGCAATTGCTACCTCATTCATTATCTCTTCACCTAGATTTGGATTATATGAATCTCTAAGCAGATTAAATGCTTCATTTGATATATCTTCATTGTAAATAATTAAAGTTTGTTCTTCTAGTTTATTAGTTTTTAATTTAAACTCTAAAGAAAAAGTACATTTTCCGTACTCTGTTACTTTTTCATCACAGCTCCAAGAGCTACAAAATACTTCTTTTGTACCATGAAACATATCCACTAGTATTCCTGAACCCTCAGATTGCAAAGCGTTTATAAAATTTTCTTTTTCTTCAAGATAGTTTTCTCCACCAAAAAAAGCGGTTATTTTGAATGTGTTATTTATAAGTCCGTTTTCTTCAGTATTTGTACCACCATTGATATATTCGTGGTCTGTTAATCTTTTTCCACCACTTCTATTAGATGATTTAGTATAAAATCGTACGCCTTTAAAAGTTGATTTATTTAGTTTTTTTATATCGAATGCCATTTATTGCTGTACTCCGTTATTAACTTCTACTTCTGTGTCAAAGTCTCCTGTTGACTGAACAGAAGTCTGACCATTTGCAACATTTACCTGAATAACCGCTTTATTATTTATATTGTTTTGAGCTTGTATATTTTTAATTACTTCGCTTGTGCTTGTGTTTGATACTTCATTAGTATCTTGTTCATCACTTCCAAGTCCGAAAAAGTCTAAAGTTTTATCAAGTTGTTTCCTTGCACCTGCGACTACATTTAATTTTGAAAAAGCATCGGTTAGCTTTGTGATTTTTTCCCATAGTCCATTAAAAAACGATCCTACTTTTTCCCAATTTGCAACTAATGCTGTAGCTCCAACTGCTAAAAGTGTAATTCCTGCTACCATTAATCCGATTGGGTTTGCAGCCATTACTAAATTAAATGCTACCATTGCCATTTTTACTATGCTTAAACTCGCCGATAATCCTGCTAGTGCTGGACTTACTAACCATATTGTAGCTGTGTATGCCAATGTTGCTACTTTTGCTGTAAGTATTACCCCTGCTACTATTCCAACTGTTTTAATAAGTGTTTCGTTATTGTCAATAAAATTACTTATTGGTTCCGATAGTCCAGATATTGACTTAGCAATACTTGATATTGTTGGTGCTAATTTACTACCAAAAGTTATAAATATTCTATTTACTGAATTTGTTAATAATACTAATGAGTTAGCTGTTGTTTTTGACATCGCTTCAAATTCTCTAGTCATTGACCCTATTGCTTTATTTGAGTTTCCTAGCTCTAAAGCTTTTTCAAGTTTTTCAGTTTGGCTTATCATTTTTTCAAACATTCGTGAACCCTCGCCAGTTCCGAACATTTTAGTAATTGCTTTTGACCGTGCCAATCCGTCAAGTTTTTTAAACTCTTTAGCTAAAGTTACAAGTGCATTTCCGCCCTCTTTTTCAAATAATTTTGCACCTCTTTGGGTTGCTTTGAATCTGTTAATAATTTGATTTAAAGCACTAGCTCCAATCTCTGAACTAACACTCATTTGATCTGCAAAAGCTGAAAGTCCTGAAATATCCCCTAATCCAAGATTTAAAGAACTATATGCACCTGCTACTCTTTTAGTAATATCAATTATTCCTGCTGAATCTGCAGCTATACTATCGGCTAAAAAGTTTACTCTATCCCCATATTCAGAAAGTCCATTCATTCCTAAACCTAGAACAGATGATATTTTTCCTAATGATGCCCCTGCTTCATCTGCTGATATATCAAACGCTGTACTAGCTTTTGCTACAATAGTAGTAAACTGTACTAGCTGTGTAGTATCAAATCCCATCTTTGCCCCAGCTTCGGCTATTTGTGATAATTCTACTACTGTTTTAGGTATTGTTGCTGTTAAACCTAACAAGTCTTTTTCTAGTTCTTTTATTTGCTTAGGAGTTCCACTTGCTACTTTTTTAACACCTGCAAAAGCACTTTCAAACTCTATAGCTGGTTGTACTGCATTTTTAAAAGCTAATCCCAAAGCTACCACACCTACAGCTTGATTACCTATGTCTCGTGTTTTATATTGGTTATTTGCTTGTATTCTACCTAGTCTATTTTGCATGGTTGCTAATTTTCCAAGTGCTTTAGTATTATTATCAACATCTTTAGTTGTGTCTTTTGCACTTTTCCCCATATTCATAAAAGACTTAGCTATATTCCTAAGTGGAGCTGTTGCTTTGTCTATTATTGATACTGTACCTCTTGCACCCTCTAAACTCATAACTAACTCCTTTATATCTATTTTAAAAGAGTACCTTTTTGATACTCTTTAAGAATAAATATTATTCACTTTTTGACATTTCTACTGCCATCTCGTACATATTATTCATTATTCTTTTGTTTTTTAAGTCACTCAAAGGCGAATGAAACACCTTTAAGATAACCGCTATTTTTGGCTTATATTCACTTGCTATTCTATGAACTTTCCCACTTCTGAAACCAATATCATGAAGTCTTTTGGATGTAAAGAACCTACTTGTTTTTCTGTTAAATTATAAAGATTACAAATAATAGGTAATTGACTGCTTAATTTTGATGTTAAATCCATATCAAGAAAATCAACTGCTGAAATATCCTCATCTTTTTTTCTTGTAATTTCATTAATTTCATCTTTTCCATTTGCAGATAAAATAGGTCTTTTTAGTTTTAAAGTTAAATCTTTACTCATTCATATATCCTTTTTTAGTTTTCTGTTATATCGCCTGAAAATTCAAACTCTACTACTGAATCAGAAATAACTACACTATTATCTCCAATTTGTGTACAGTTTGAACCTACTACATTAATACCGCTTGTTAATTCTGCTATTATCTCACTATCTGTAATTGTTCTAAGATTGATAGTATTGGCACTTTTAAGGGTTGAAAATTTACCTTTCATCATTCCCCCTGTAAACTCAGTACTATGGTCTATTATCTTTCCATCATCTCCAATTATAGGAGTTTTAATTTTCCCAGATGGTTTATATTCAAAAGATTGTGTAACTACTGAATATCTTTCATTATTTATAATTAATGCTTTAACATTTGCCATTATTAACTCCTATACTCTATTTGTTGTGCTTGTTGTAGTAAAACATTAATCACATTTATTTCAAACTGTGAATTAAGTCTGTTTCCATCTTTTATAACTACTACCGACTCGTTAAAAGTTTCTGTATCTTCACAAACTATCTTTTGCTCTACCAACCATTTGTAATGAAGTTTAAGTTTTTCTCCGTATGTGTTCGGATCCATAACTTTTGAACCTGCACCAACTTTTGATGAATCATCCGTTAATTTCATACCTTGATACTGAGAAAATGCAACGACAAAAGAATATCTCACATAAGATAGTGCTAACCAAAATCTTAAATCAGTATCATCTACATTAATAGATATGTCATTTGCATCTACTTGCTGTGTTGTTACTGTTCTTTCCATCAATAAAGATGAACCTTGAACTTTAAAAGTCGTTATTCCACCACCTGCTAAAACTTTTCTTTCTGTTTCTAATCTTTGCTCTAAAGGTAAAACACCTGGTAACTCTTCATTTAAATAACTCGCCCCTGGATTATTACTAGCAATATCTGCAACTCTACCCATCACACTTGCCATCTGAACTAATGGACTCTCTAAAGATGAATAGTTATCTGCAATTGTGATAAATGGACTATTAAAAACTAAAGATTTAGTGATAAGGTTTGAAACTGTATCATTAACTGCAACTAAGCAAAAAGAATCTAGCATTTGAGTAGCTTTAAAGTTATCCGTAATTGCTGTATCAATTAAAGTTAAGTTTGCATTATCTGTGTATGGTTCTACAATTAGATTGAATTGATTCTCTTCAAGTATTGTAATAACTCCAGTTGTTTCCAAATCAGGGTCACCAGTTCCACCATTAAAATCAATAACTACAAATACAATTCCCTGAGGTGTTTCATCATCTAAATTATAGTTAACTCTTAATTTTAAAGTATTACCATATGTACCGACATGTACACTTGTAAAAGTTACTACCCCTGCTACATTTACCGCTGTAACTTGTGATGTTTCATTTGCTGTAATTGCATCTACTAACGAATCACCGATATCTGTTGGAGTATCTCCAGTTAAAACAGCAATTTTGTAAGCTCTTCCGCATACATAAACTGCCAAAGTTCCATTTGCTGTTGCTGTTCCAGTAATTGTCAATGTTGCTGTAGCTTTCGCACCTGCGACATCATCTAAAGGAATAACTTTTAAATGTGATATACCCTCATTTACCTTATAGAACAAATCAATAGCATGAGCTAACATTGAAGTTTTACCAAATTTTTTAGCAGCTTCACCATATGAAAAAATCTCTATCAATTCATTTGGTGTTGCTGTTCCATCTGCTGTTTTTTGTCCGAAAAATAAGCCTGTGTACTCTTGAACAATATCCCCATTAGTTTCTGCTTTGATTAATTCAGCTTGTACAAATGGTAGTGGACTGTTTACAATTTCTTGAAATTCCATTATTTACTCACTTTCTTATTTTCTGTAGGTTTTTGAATTTCTACATCTTTATCTGTAATTCGATTTCTCCAATAAGATGTAATTTTTCTAACTCTTACTCCTCTATCCGTAACTTTTTTATTTGTTACTGGATCAATTACAACTCTTCCCTCTTCTAATGCTTCTTTAGTTAGTACTAGCGTTATCATAGATAGGCTCTCCTTTATATAAAATTGTCATATTTTCAATACTCGCTTGAATATCAAAGTCTTCAAATGATTGTGGTTTAACTGGATTTTCATAATTGTATTCTACTTTGTAACTCAATACTGCTGTACCTATATCTGAGCTAGAATCAATGTTTGAATCATTTAAACTTCTTTCAAGTCTTACGCTTTCAAAAAGATTAAAATTATCATCATCAACAGGAACATAACCATAAGGCACATCTAGTAATAAACTCATATATTGTTCCACATGGAACATTGCTAACTCAACCGATTCCATAAAGTCATCTGTACCATCTATATCATTGTTTTTTACTGTAATATGAATAACTAAATTCATTTCACGCATAGTATGGTCTGTTAAATTATCCACTACATTATCGTTTTCACTTACTATTTGGATAAATGGGTATGATATATCTTTCATTCTAGGGTTTATATTCCCACAAAAAACATTTTGATTAAAATGAGTTGCTAAAGTTTTTAAATACTCTTGAAAGTATTTTCTGATTATTGTTTTTTTATACATTGTAATCCTTTAGATAGATATCAATTCCATTTATTCCATCTTTTTTAGTTTCTCTAATTTTAAAAACTTTGTTTTCTATCTCTAAAATATCCCCATGATTTAAAATAGTATCGACTAAAATTCCATTTTCTAAATGTTGTTTGGGCGTGTTAAACATAGGCTTATCATCAATGATTGGTATACCTGTGTTTTCATCAACCGTTACATAAGTATCTGTTTTTATGACATTAAAAGTCTGGTCGCTATTACGATTGTAACAGCTTATGCCAAACTCTTTATCTGTAACCATTCCCAAATGATCATTAGATAGCATATCATCAAAACTAGGCATTATTTAGTTAAATCCATTTCAACATATGTCTCTGCACCATCTGGAATAGTACCTTTAGCTGAATCTATTGAAACTTTTAAAAGCTCTTTTAATGTATCAATTTCTAAAGTTTTTGATCTATTTTCTTCTTCTAGCTCTTCAATTTCTAAAGATAATGTTTCATCTTTTACGATTACAGTTTCTTTTTCATTTGCATCTTTTGCGATACCTTGACTGATTAAAGAATCCCCAATCTCTTGTGAAACTTCAATTTCTTCTTCACCTGGAGGAACTAATTCCCCCCCGATTTTTGTACTTTTTAGTAATATAATTTTCATGCTTTAACCTTATAATAGTACTGTAGCTACAATAGTAGAGTTTGCATCAATTAACATTGGTGCTCTTGTTTGAATAACCTCTGCATCAATAACTTTTTTCTCTTTTGTAAGTTTAGAAATAAAGTTTCTTGAATCTTTAGCAGCTCTTACATTTCCATTTAAACTTGCAAATTCAATATCCATATCTGGTGCTAATCCGGCAATATCTCTATTGTCATTAATAGCACTCAACATAACTACTTTTTTCTCAGGTACTTTTTTCTGTTTATTTCCGTCTTTATCTGTAAAATTTCCGTCAAATCCCCATAACTCAATATTTTTATAAGTTCCGTAGAATATAGAACCGTTTACATCTGCAAAAGATTGAAAAGTTAGCATTGCTCTATCCACTTTAGATGGACTTTCAAAAGATAATGGATCATTTGCTTCAAGTTTTTTAACTGTTGCACTCATTGTTGCGATTCTACCGATTAAGTGAGTTGCGTTTGATGAATCTTGACCGATTAAATCAATCATATCTGGAATATCAGTCTCTGGAGTTCCACCTGCTTCATTCCAATAATTTCCTGCTCCATAATCGATAGTATTTGCCGTGTTTCTATTAAAATCAATGATTCTATTTTCACCCTTTCCTACCACATCAATTTGACCATCAAAACAAGCTTCAATCGCTGAAAGTTCCATTTTGTTTTCAATAAACTCTCTTTGTTCCATTTGTAGCTCTGCTATTAAAATAGTTGCTTTTGCTGCGTAAGTTTTTTGAGTGTAGATGTTTTCACCTCTAAGTCTTTTTCTCAACTCTTTAGCTGTTAATGGAATACTATCTTGCATTGTTGGCAATTTAAAAATGTAATTATCGAAAGATAACTTTTCTCTACCATCTGCAACTGCATCAGGATTTACATACTCTGCAACTCTAATACCTTTAAATTGTTTATCAAGTTCTACAATTTCAGTATCTTGATTTTCTTTGTTTGCAAAAAACTGCATAAACATCTTAGGTTTTGGTTCTGTTTTTACTAAAGATTTAGATACATTTCTACTTAAATCTTCAAAAGTTAATTCGTTTGCCATTATTTACTCCAATCTTTTAAAATAATATTTTTTGCTTGTAAAATTCCACCAACTTGTGCTAATGTTTGTGTTCCTGGTAAAGTTACATTGTTTAAGTTAAACTCTCCTGTGTATCCTACACCTGCTGCATCTGCTAATGTTGCATCTACTTCATCAGCTAAAACATATACTGTTTGAGTGTTATATCCTGCAACTGTAGACAAGATAATATCTGCATCGCTATATGTTACTCCGTCAGTTGAAGTTACAACTGAACCGATTGGATATAGTTTACTTCCTGTTAATGTAATTCCATGATCCGAATCAATTCTTTTTACTAAATTATCATGTGAAATTGTTTTTACCATTTTATTTTTCCCCCCATTTTGATAAAGCATCATCTGCTTCTTGTTGTGCTAACGCTTCTGGTGTTAAATCTTCCGATTTAGCTTGTACTACCCCATCAACTTCATCTGCTGCTAATTCAAAGTCTGTTTTTGCTTTTTCTTGTGTTTCTTGATTAACTTTCAATAATGCGATCGCACTATCTCCAACTGTTGAACCATCTTCGATAGCTTTTTGTGTAAACTCTTGATTTCCACCTAACGCCATGATTCCTGATACTCTTTTTGTTTCTGCTGATACTGCATCACCTACTGCCCCACCTATTAAAGCTTTAAACGCTTCTGGGTCTGATTGTTTTAATGCAATAAAATCATCTTTACTTATTGGCATATTTTCCCCTTTTGATTTAATTTCTATTTGCTCTTTTTTAGATGGGTTCGTTCCCACCGCTTTAATTTCGTAATCTTTTAAAATTGCAGCGTATGTTTCTATTTTTTCATCTTTCATTCTTGCTTCAGTATTTTTCATTGTTTCATCAAATGAAGCTTTTGCAACTAGCAATGCACTTTCTTTATCTATTTCTTCACCACTTGATATTACTTCATCAGCAAATCCCATGTCTAATATTTCTTTACCGAAATAAAAAGTTTCGTCATTCATTGCTGTTTGAATATCATCATCACTTTTTCCAGTTTTTCTGATATACTCAGATTTTAAAATATTTGAGAATCCCTCAACTGTATTTGCTACATGTCTTAAATGGTTTTGATCTCCACCTGTAAAAATTCTCGCATTATGAATCATAAAAGTCGTGTTATCATAAACAATTACTTTATTTGCTGATAGTGGTATGTATGAACCCATTGACGCACCCATACTCTGAATAGTTATCTCAATATCGCCTTTATTTTTTCTATACTCTCTAAAAGCATTAAAAATAGCTATTCCCTCTACTGTTGATCCACCATTAGAATTAAAAAGTATTTTTATATTCCCACTTAGTTTTTTAAGTTCATAATTTACATCTTGTAAATTTATTCCCCAATATCCTATTTCTCCGTTTAGTTCTAAATCAAACATTTACTTCACTCTCCTCTATTATTAATCCTCTATCTTTAAGAATTTTATACTCTTTTTCAAGCATTACTGTATTTGCTTCAAAATCTCCATTTCCTAAATCAGAAGTCGCTTTTTCTCTTGTTGTAAGATTGTTGTTTATTGCCATAACTTTTGCTTTTACATCTTTTATAGGGTCTACGCTTCCAACTGGATCACCGATCCAAACACCTCTTAAATATTGATTCATGTATTGAAAGAAGTTAGTAGGTACTGCTATTTGACCGCTTAAAACAGCATACATTAACACTTGCTGTCTTACTGGTTTACAAAATGAATTTACCATTAAGGCTCGCTCTGGTGCTGTGAATTTTTCCATCTGTAGCATTACTGCTCGTGAAGCTGAATAACTAGAAACGAATTGAGCCTTAATCATTTCTAATGGTATTCTTGTTTCCATAGCTACTTTCATAGCTGATGTATTTATAAACTGCTCGTAGTTTGGATTGTCTCTTCCTGTTTCGTGCATATCTAAAGATTCATTTGTTTTTAGTTGAGTTATTACATTTTCTTTAATTATTGTATTTGGTTGTTTTTTTATTTCGCCTGTTGATAAATCTACTTTCCCATCACCTTCAAATACATTAATATCTGCATCTGTTTTGATAGTTCCATAAAAAATAGCGTTCATTTTAGCAGCGGTTAATTCATATTTCATGTATTCATCAATAGCTGATATATCCCTCATAACTGGTGTTAGAAACGGAATACCTCTTAATTGCTCGGGTCTCTCTCTGTGAAATACATGAAGTACATTCTTTTTTTTATTTACTGTTGCACTTACTATTTTAAAACTACTATCATCTTGTTTTATTGAGTATTTTAAAGGTAATTTATCTTTATTTGTTTTTATACCTTCTACAAAGTCACTATTATTTGATGTAATATTTTCACTATTTAATAATTTTATTTGCAACACACTTGAATCTAATATTTTCTTAAGTGGCAACAATGCAAATATATCACCATCTTTTTTCATAGCTAAATAAGCTAATCTTTGGAGTTGGTAAAAGTTATCTTTGTTTGTAACATCACAAATAGTACTATTCGCATAGTCATTAAAATAATCATCGAATGTATCTTCTAATTTTTTTAAGGTTTCGTTTGATACATTAGGTATTGAATCTCTTTTGATAGTAGATTTTGCACGTAGTCCAGTACCGATAGTATGATCGACTGCACATTTAATTACTCCACCATAAAATCCATTGTTTTTATACATATTTCTTGATGTTGGTATAAGTACTGACAAGTCTGAAATATCATCATCTGGAGTAGTTATCCATGATTCCGTCGCATAGTTTGCTGTTTGCGTTGCACCATCATATCCACCGCTACCCCATTTAATAGCTGCTCGATATTGTTCTCTTTCAAATTGTGCTTTTGGATTAAATGCTCCGATTGTTTTATCTATAAATTCCCCTAGCATGAATAACCGCCATGAGTCTGTATAGTTGCGAATTTAGGAGCTTGTGTCGAACCGCCATTTAAATTTTCTAATTTTTCAGTCCATTTGCTAAGTTGTGATTCTGCTTCCGCTACTTCTACTCTTGTTAATTCTCTTTGTGAGTTTTGACCATTTGATATTTTATAATCTTGAGATAAAGATAATGATTCTAGTGTATTACTCCATAGAATAATATTATCTAAAAAGTATTGTTTTAATGCGTTATTTTCTGTTAATAATGGGTATTTTGATTTAGCGATTGCTTTGTCAGCGTAAGTAATCATGTTTTAGTAACCCTTTAAGCCATAATTTCAGACTCTTTGATTGTTGCCATTTTGCTTATGCTACTTTGGACTTATACTCTTTTGTTGCGTTATTGTATACTAATTTTTTTTAATTGTCAATATGTTTTTATTTTTTCTTTATATTCTAATTCTTTAATAGCTCTTTCGTCTTTGGAGTATTTTAAGTATTTGCTTTTAAAAACTTCATCTATTCCTAATTTTAATTTTTCTTGTATCATACTTTCGTCATGTCTAGTCCATTCTATTATATCTATTTTTTTTATTATCATATAATATTCTTTTTCCATAAATATAGGATTATTTCTATCTTTTCTTTCAAGTTCATTTTTAATAAATATTACTTTTTCCGATTCCACTATTACATGATCGTATTCTTTTTGCTCTCGATGTATTTTATAATTTATATCTCTCCATTCTTTTTTTGATATCCATCTAGGAAGTTCTTTTCTTTTTACATATGTTGCAATATTCATTTATCCCTCTTTTTTATTTATTATGCCATAAATTAAAACATTTACATTGTATTTTAATATAAAACAAATACAGGTTTAAAATTTTGTTACTTTTCTACATCTTCCTTTATCGATAAATCTAAATTAAATGCAGGTGTAGCTTGAATAAGTCTTATCGCTGCTAGATGATATGTTTCTAAATCTATGGCTTCGTTTCTTTCTCTTTTTTTCTCATAAGTTGACTCTACAAAACCGCTTTTATTTTTCTTAAATACTTTTCTTTCAGATGTAAGCATTTCGTACCACTCGATATCAAAAGATTTATTATGATGAATTGATCCATATTCATTATTTTCTAATGTAAGTCTTTCAAATATTATATCTTTAGCCTTATTTGTAGCTACCCACATAATCAAGTCTTTAATTCCGTTTTTATCTCCGGCACTTTGTTTTAGTTGCGAGATAGTTCTAGCGTCGTTCTCTTTTACTTCTTTTGGATCCCCTTTTAACATCACAAATCTTTCAGGATTTTTCCTTACAAATTTTTTAACTTCATCAGTTCTATGACCCGCCATATCAATAAACACTTTAAAAATACCGACTTGTTTTCCGTCTTCCTGTTTGAATTTTTTTAAAGATATTCTTTTAAGTTCACTCCAACACTCTTCATTAATAGGGTCTATCATTATTTGACCATATTCTATATTGTATGAAGTTTCTCCCATGTACCAAGCTTTAATACTATATTCAAGTCTATTATCTTGAGTATCTACTGTCATAGTGATAACTTTCATATCATTTGGTATTCTTTCGTATTCTTCGGCTCGTTCCATAATCGCATTAGATTCTAAAGTTATATTTTTCTCTTCAAATGTTAGTCCTAGCCATGTGTTATTAAAAACTTTTAATTTTTCTTTACTACCTAAAGTATCTATAAATGCAGCAGCTATTTTTTTCCATGTTGATTGAGCATGATAACCCATCGCCGCCCAAAGATGAACACCTAGCTTTAATCTTTCTGTTCGATTGTATTCAGCTGTATTATTACAATGTTTACATAACGCTTCGCCATTTTTTAAATAGTCTTTATGTTCTATAGTTATATTCTCATCCCAATACCAATTGCCATTTTTTACAGGGTTTTGCCACTCATCGCAACAATAAAATTTTTGTGTTTGATACCATCGTGCTTTTTTATCCATTTTCCTATGGTGTATTTGATATATTTTTTCTTCACAATTAGTACATTCAAATCTTGCTGTATCTGTCAAATGGTGAAGTACTCCGTCACGATATTCTTTATCCCATCTAAGGTTATCAAATTCTAAAATTTGGTGATGTCCGCAAAAAGGGCATGGATAAAATCTGTATCTCATATCTGTTTCATTAAATAGTCTTTCGATATTTGAATGATATTTAATCGTTGGTGTTGATCCTGCGATAAATTTTCCATCATAATATGATTCTGACCTTTTTGCAAGTAGTCCGAATGTGTCCCCCTCTCCATCTAAATCAGATGGAACCCTATCCGCTTCATCTACAAAAACATTTTTAAGAGTTACAGACGCAACATTATTTGCTGTTTGAAGTCCTGCAATTCCTAAAAAACCACCGCTATAAGGCTTAAACAAGTTTACTTGTTCTATTCCTTTATATAGTCTATCATCTACTATTGGCATATCTCTAAGTAATGGAGTAAGCTCTTTTTTGCTCCATTCAATAGCCTTTGTGTTGTTTGGTAAGAATATCATTTGTGGGCATGGATCTTCTACTATGTGGTATGCAATAGCAAAATTTAAAGTTTTAGTGTACCCTGTCCTGGTACTCTTCATAAAAATTAACCACTCCACACGCTCGTCACTTGTAGCCTTTAATCCTAGTTCTTGGAATGGATAAGGAACAAATCTACCTGTAACACTAGAACTCTCTCCACTCAATACGCCATACTTTTTACAAAATTCTAAAGTATCGGTTTTTGGTTTAGGTTTTAGTTGTTTGAATATCAGATTTAAAATATCTGTTTCTTTTTGTTTTAAATTACTCAAATTGTTTGCCTATTGCTTGAAAATCCTCAAGTATCTTATTAATATCTGCCAAAACATACTCTTTAATTTCTAGTTTTGTCATTCCCTCCAATGATGTGGCGTAATTGTTGGCTAGATTTAAAAGTGATTTCCTAAATGATGAAGTAGCGATATTTATTATCTTAATTACTGATTCTCTATCATATGAGTTTTCATCTAATTGTTTGTTTTTTATACCTTGATATACTGCAAGTTCCAATTCTTTTAATGCTGCTGCTTTTCCTTTTAGTCCGTCCAAATGTGCCTTATTTAGTGTACTTCCTGAATCTCCTATCGCTCTGGACATTTCTATATATAATCTTTTTATATTTTCTTTTAACTCGTCAAATGTAGCTTTTGACTTTATTGCATTGAGTTCTTTTTTTAGCTTTGCATTTTCTTCTCTTAATAATTTAAGCTCTTCTATATTCTCAATTGTTCCACGTGGAACATTATCGTTTTTTTGTGGAACCTCTTTTTTTGGCTGAACTTCTTTTTTTTGTTGAGGTTTTTTAATTGGCTCTTTTGGTTTTACATTATTTGTCTGCTGATAGCTTTCATGTGGATTATCTGGATCTTTTCCCAATAGTAAAGATGATTTTCTAAAATAATATTTTTTGCCAAACATACATTTTGCATTTTTTAATTTATTTTTATTATTAGTTATATATACAGGTGTAACTTTTAATCTTCTTGATAGTTCCGCACCTGTTACTAGTTCATCTTTTTTTATTGCCATTCTGAAATAATATCATATTTTTATTAACTTTCAAAACTGGTTAATTTTTTAGTTAATAAAATGGTTAATTTTTTGTATTTTAAAAGTGCTTAGATGCTAGTTATTATCTATCATGTGATCAACTTTGTATTTTAATGTAAACTTTGTGTTAAAAGTTATTCACTTGTGATTAAAAATATATGATTTTATTAACTTAAATTTGAAAAAATTGGAAATAGTGTGAAAGCGGGCTATGAACGACT
>Ga0193950_1000050_pt1 | contig 41430 bp, 41 predicted proteins | sample BB_1_MG_FD_144485 | JGI IMG/M metagenome (GOLD analysis project Ga0193950, IMG submission 144485) | Microbial mat bacterial communities from the Broadkill River, Lewes, Delaware, United States - BB_1_MG | ecosystem: Environmental > Aquatic > Freshwater > River > Microbial mats | place: USA...
GGAGAGGTGCACTATTTTCGAGATTTTCAAGCGGTTGCACCTCTGGATTTTTCTGTATTTCACCTCCTTTGTGGGCGGTTCCTTTCTTAGCAGTATGTTCTTTTTTTGATTGAATATATTGTTCTGTTAGCCATTTATTGAGTATTTCAGGATGCAATAAAAAATGGCGGGTACGGTCATATGCATAACGTTTGCTCGGGTTGCGGTGGATGCTAATCACCTGTTTTTCTTTTAAAAAATTAATGCCTTTCCTGATATTTGCAGGCGTATGGGTGATACTGAGCATTTTATCAATCAGGTCGGTTTCGCTATGAAATTGTAGTAAATCCTTGGGCTTACGATTTTCTGCTGTCTTTTCTGATTGTTTTTTGTATTTGATATTGTGCCAATATTCAAAAATGGAGAGTAAACCCGCCGCCACTTTGTCGCCTTCACAGAATTCTATTTGCCAACTACGTAAGATAATTAGGTAATCTTTTTCAGGGTGATTGATACAGGAATAATTAGCCATGATTGTATTCCTTTGGCAAAAAGAGGGCAGAGTTTGAGGGGCACAAAACCGTAGAATCTGAGGCAACACAAAAAACAAGCACAGCATACCGTAACTGATTATTTTGAAAAATAAATAGCATGATATAAAGGGCAATTGCTTGTTTTAATTTTATTTTTTTAATACGCGGATCTAGGGCATAGGGGAGCACTAGTGCGTATTTTTGTTGTGTGTTGTCCATGCGTCTAACCTTAAAAAAATAAGTTTAAACACACTGATTCTACGGTTTTGTAGTGTGATGTATGCACCCGTGCGCCGTCCTGCATGAGTTGCTGGGCGGATCTATGGTACAATTATGTCACGTTACAAACTGGCTCTATCAGTGTGTAACCAGCATGAGCCTAGGAAACTCATGCGGAGGTTGTCGGGGTAGGAATATCCCGACAACGTTCTTTTATCATTATCCAATTTTCAGATTTTAGCAACCCTTTTTTTTAAATTTTCCCTCTTCCTCCCCCTGTCTTTTTTCTTATTAATTTCTGTGATTTCTCATTTTTAAATACCCAAATAAAACCGTAGCGACCCAAACCCCGATTTATTTCATTTTTGTAGGAGCACACCCTTGTGGTTGCCCTGTGGTGGTAATTTTTGTGGTGATGCTTGACCTTTCGGTGGCTATTCAAGGGTAACCACAAGGGTTACCCCTACATTTTAATTTCACCACACCCTACAATAAGATAAACACTTGTTTTTATTGCAATCACACTTTTCTACCTTTGGGTATAAAGAATTCTACGCATAGCTACGTTGATTCCTTCTTTTCCCTCCGTAGGATTCTGCGCTGCAATACCTTAGACTACTTCTTAAGATTACTTTATAGACTACAACAAGGTGGTTTTTTACTTTTTTAAGATAAAAAACTAGTCTTGTGCTCGCTTTTATCCTATTTTATGTAAATGATTAATTTAATATGGGCATAAACCAATGAGTGGTGAAAAAAGTACATTTGTTAACCTATCAGGAGAAGAGCGTGCACATGCATTAGAAGCCTGTCGGTATTTAAGTCACCCTGATGCAGAGGTGCGCCAACGCTTACAAGAAAGCCGCCATACCATTCAGCAAACTTTGCAAACTTATGAAGATACTACACAGCGACGACAACGCAGTGTACAACAAGAAGCCAACCAATTTTCACCAGAATTACAAACGATTGAGCAACAGGAAAGTCAGTATTTGCAACAACTTGCTGGGCATTTTTATCAAACTATGGAAGAGGTTGCTACAGCACAACCTGATGATTATTATCAAGCAGCCGTGCCACATTTGAATAGCTTATCTCAAGCGTTCACCACACAACGCCATGCTTGGCAAAACACATTAATGGATGTACAACAACAACGTACTCACACCCCTCTAGCACAACAGGCTCAAATATGGGCGCATGATTGCGAAACTTTAGTACATATTATTCAACAAAATTATGCTTATCAAAATTTTGAATACAGTACATGGCAACATATAAATACTGAATTGGCTTCTATGCATTCCTTATTACAACAGGGTAATGATGTGGCAGCGATCAGTGCAGCACAGCAAGTGTATGCTCAAGCCCAGCATTATCGCTTACAGTTATTGCAACATGAAATGCTACATGAAGCTTATGTTTATTTAGCGCGTTATGCTTGTGAAGAGGTACGTATTGCTTGTGAGGCGCAGAAAAATATGGAGCTGAGTATTGACACAACAGCTGATCCTGTGACTTTAGCGGTTGATGTTGAATACTGGTCAGAAGGTGAATTTTCACGATTACAAGGGCGTATTATTCAACTGCAACAGCGTTTAGATCTCCCTACAAATTTATCACATGATGCGTTAAAACAATTACTCGAAGATGTGCAAGCTTTAAAAAAACAGGTGGCTGGCTTGTTGCCGATGGTAAAAGAAAATGTGATCGCTTCCCAGTTACGCAATAATATTGCCCAAACAATTGAACAATCTTTACGTGATGCTGGCTGGGAAGTGGCTGATTCTACTTATGCAGGAGAAGATTTTCGCCAAGCGGTGCATGTTAAATTGGTTAATTTTGCGGGGGATGAAATTGTCAGTATTATTAGCCCTGAAGTCAGTGCTGAAGAGGTGATCAGTAATCATCTTAATATTGCTTTTTTTGATCATCAAACCAATGATGAAGAATCTCGCGCCCAACGTGTGAGTGACATTACCCGCTTATTGCAAGATTCTGGTTTACAGTGTTCATCACCTGAGTGTGTGGAAGGCACAGAAGAGCAAGCCAGTGAGGCAAGTGAAAAGTTAGATTTTGATCATGTACGCCGCCAGTATTCAAGACGTTAATGTTATCAATATTATATTAAGCATCGCGTGTGGCTTCCGCCACTTCATCTTCAACTAAAGTTAAAGATTGCGCAGCTTTTTGTACTGCAAACTGGGCACGATGTTCTAAATTGCTGACAAAATACATGCCTGATAAAGCGGTGACTAAGCCTGCTAAAGTGGTGAGCATGGCTTGAGAAATTCCTCCCGCCATGCCGCGCACATTATTCGTCCCTGATAAACTCATTACATCAAATGTATTGACCATCCCTGCTACCGTGCCCAATAGTCCAAGCATGGGTAAAATGCTGGTTAAAGTGCGTAAGGGTAATAAATATTGATGTAATTCCGCAGATAACTCCGCTAACATGCCTTCACGAATACGGTGTGCATACCAAGAGCGATGCTCTTGGCGTTGTGCCCAGTCTTGGCAAATGGCGTGTAGGCGTTGCGGGAAGCGGCGTGATAAAAATAAATAACGTTGTACAATCAAGCTCCACATTAATACAGAAACACATAAGATACTGACTTGTACAATACCACCACGCTCTAAAAACTGTAGGAATAAATCAACCCAAACGGTAAGATTGTGCATGATTAGCAACCAGAGCAGCACTTTGCTCATCTAAAATATGAATAAGACGATTACTTTTTCCTGATAAAAAGCTGTGTAATAACATCAGCGGAATGGCAATCACTAAGCCTAATGCGGTGGTGATTAAGGCTTCAGAAATCCCACCTGACATTAATTTAGCATCCCCTGTTCCGAATAATGTCATGGCTTGAAACGTTTCAATCATCCCCGTGACTGTACCTAGTAAACCCAATAAAGGTGCCATTGCGATAAAAATTCCTAAGGTGGCAAGACCTGCTTTAATTTTGGGGATTTCTTTTAAAATCGCTTCATCTAATTTTAAACCTAGTACTTCAGTGTCATATTCAGGGCGGCATACTTTTAAAATACGTCCCAGCGGGTTATTTTCTGTGGGGTTTTTCCATGCTTTTAATTGACGATTAATGGTCGTTTGTAACCATGTTAAAACGATAAAACGCTCTAATACAATCAGTAATCCTAACGCGCCTATAGCTAAAATAATATAACCAATAATCCCGCCTTGGTGAATGCGTTCTTCTAAACTGGGGGATTGTACTAAGAGTGCTAATAAACGCCCTCGGGAAGGATCAAGTGCCATAGTGGCTAAGCCTTGTTTGTCTGCATTTTGCTGTAATTTTTGCGCTAAATGTTGATAACGAAAACTAGGCTGACGCGCTAATACTATTAATTTATTGGTATCGGCTAAATAACGTAAAAATTGCCCTTCTGTGATGGCATTAAATGTCCCAATACGTACAACGCTTTGCTCAACTTCCTCTCCTTGTGGGGTGATCACTTGCGCTTGAAATTGGCTGACTTTGCCTGATTCCACCATTTCAGTCATGATGATTTGCCATAATGATTTTAAATCATCTTCGGTTGGGTAATAATCTGAGTGACTTAATTGGCTAAGCTTATCTAGTTGTGCAGGATATTGGGCAGACACAAAAGAATCACTTAAGGTACTGTATGTGGCTTGTGCAAGTTGTTTAAACTGTGTAGATAGATCACGCAATGCCCCACCATCACTGTCTAGTTTTTGTTGTTGTTCAGCAAGCTGCACTTTATCTTTATCATAGTTTTCTTGGGTAATTTTTATCTGTGCTTTTAATTCAGCGAGTCGCTGCTTTGCTTCAGCGAGTTTTTGTTTTTGTTGATCACGTTCTTGTAAAAATACTTGTGTGCGTTGCTCATTTTCTTGCTGTTCTTGTATACCTTCTTGATAAACTTGCTCTAATAAACCATCTAAATCTACCGTTGTTGACCCTGCATAACTGGATGGTATACCGAAAAAATACAGCATCAGTAAAATGAAATAAGGCACTATTTTTCCTCCTGTTGTAGCGGGGTTTTTTGAGTTTGAGGGAGGGGGATAGGCAGTTGAATAAAATCAGGGGCACTGTGTTTTTTAGCAATTCGTAAGGCTTGTACTAAAGAGGTACGATATTCTTTATCAAGGGGCTGCCATTGTTTTTCCTCTGTATTCCAGTAACCTAGTTGTTGCTGATCTAAACTTAAGTAATATAAACCTAAGCGTCCAAAACGTAAAAACTCAACTGTGCGCGCTGTCCCTGTCGGCAATGTTAACTCCCCTTGGTAAGCTTCTACGCTATGCCCATAGCCCACTTCAATTTGATAGGCTTCAATGAGGCGGCGGTATTTCTCTGTATTATTTAAATCTGTTTGATCGAGCATGTGTTGTAGTTGTATTAAACGTGTTTCACGCTCTTCTAACAAAAAAGGCTTGTCTAAAGCAACAAATTGATTCAAAACACCAAGCATATGTGGCAATAAAGCAGGGAGTGCCTGTTGAGTTGTCGTTAAGGTGGTTAATTGCTGTTGCTGGATGGCTAAACGTTGCTGTTGCTGGCTGTGCAAACGCTTAAGCTTGGCGTGATATGCGGTTAACTGTTTAATTTCTGCCATTGTATGTTGATACTCTGTGACCATCGTTGCAGTTTCATTGGTGAGGTGATCAACCTGTTGTTGTGCGGCGGCCGCAGCCTGATGTACTTTTTCTTGAGCAGCGATGGTTTTTTCAAGTGTTACAGCGTAAGTACTCGTATTTATCAATAATAGGAAGAAAAATAATAAAGGTGGGTATGTTTGCTGCATAAAACTATTTATACTATGTGCTTGTTTCAACATGAACATTTGTTTATTTACGTGATAATGGAGTGAATAATAAAGGAGGCTATTACGTTTGTGACAATGTCATATAGCAATAAAATACATGATTTATTATAAAAATAATACCGTTAAATCAGCTTATTTTACTTTAATAAAGTGGGGCAATTTATGCAATTGGAAGTGATAAAATATTTACCAAAAACAGCCAGCAACCATCCACCGTTCTTATTTGTGCACGGTGCTTTTGCAGGAGCATGGTGCTGGGAAGAGCATTTTTTACCTTACTTTGCTGAGCATGGGTATGCTGCTTATGCTATCAGCTTACGTGGGCATGGAAAAAGTAAAGGTCATGTTACCACAGCAAGCCTAGATAATTATGTGGCAGATGTTGCAACGATTACCAATGAGTTTGACCAACCGCCAATTTTGGTTGGGCATTCTATGGGGGGGATGGTTGTACAAAAATTCATGGAAAAACATGCTGTTACCGCTGCGATACTCATGAACTCTGTACCCCCCTCTGGTTTATGGGAATCAAGTTGTTATATGATGATGAGTGACCCATGGTTATATTATCAACTAGGTTTAATGCAAACATTAGGTATACAGTTTGCGACGGTGAATGGTGTACGTCGTGCTCTATTTTCTGCTGATGTGCCGCATGAAACTGTAAAAAGGTATTTTTCTCATGTACAAGATGAATCGCAACGTGTGGTGATGGATATGATGGGGATGAATTTACCTTCCCATATGTCTCAAACACAAGTGCCTATGCTAGTACTGGGTGCAAGCAATGATGCTTTTTTTCCCGCTTCATCAATCGAAAACACTGCCCGCCACTATAATGCATCAGTACATATTTTTGATAATATGGCACATGCAATGATGTTAGAAAGTCGTTGGCAGGAAGTGGCAGACTATATTTTAGCATGGATAGGTGAATACCCTCCTCAAGTGCGCCGTCGCTTGCAACAGAAAATAGATTTTTGTTAAGCAGTTAGTTATTAATTTACATGTTTTTCTAGTGTATGCATTAACTCAAAGCTACGTAAAAACGCGCCTGAAATCTCTGTGGCGCGTAATAGCTGGCGATAGTTCCCTTGCTTAAACTGTAAACGTTTGCACGATAACATTAAGCCTAAACGAGCAATAGGTAAGCCATAATGCAACCATTGTTGCCAATCTTGTTCATTGGCACGCATATCCCAATCTAACTGCTGTCCTAAATATTCCCCTGCATACTCAATATAACCATCCACAATAGTGATAACAGCTAAAGGTTGGGCTTCACCCAACAGCCCATAACCAATTTCAGCAGAAAAGCTATGTTCACTTAAAGGTTGAATAATAGAGTTATCACTATTCCATGTTTCGCTAAAACGCATCATCCATGTTTCTGAAAATAATTGATTTATTTTTTCGCTGTCCTCAATATACGCCATACAATCCCCTTTAAAATCAATATCACTTCATCCTTAATAATAAAGTGATACTTTATACTTTGTTATGATAACAAAGTATGTTTATATATTTTATTGAAGGATAATAACTACTGCAATAAAGCAAACCAGTTATTATTTTTAATAAAAAATAAATACCTTCCTTTGTATTTTTTTATCTATACAAAGGGATGTTTTTGTTTATAGCTATGCCCACTATAAAATATTTTATTATTTAATAATAAGTATTTGTTATGAAGAAAACCAGTTAATTAAGACTTAATATAAAAAATAAAGCGGTAAGAAATAGAAAATTCTGCTATTTAAGTTGTTAGCCTTCTTATATTTATTAAAATAAATATGGTGATATAGAGTGAATCGTAACCTCTTTATCATTTATTATTTGACATATACTATTTCATGGATAACATGAAAATAATAATAATACTGTCAAAATCATTGGCAGGTCATCGACCATTATGACAACAAAGGACATAACATGAAGTTACTTCACCCTGTCTCCCTTCTTTTTACAGCGGCACTACTCACAGGTTGTGGCGCGTCACCTGTTCCGCCTACTGAACAAATCAATAGTGCAGAAATGGCACTTAATGAAGCGCGTAATAGCGATGCTTTAAATTTAGCTGGTTTAGAGCTGCGCCGTGCGCAAGATGGCTTAGAAAAAGCCAAGCAAGCTGTTCAACAAAAAGAGTTTGTTTCAGCACGGCGTTTAGCTAAACAAGCCGAGATTGATGCAAAATTGGCTGAAGCGAAGTCTGAAGCAGTGATGGCGCGTAAAGCTGCCCAAGATATGCGTGATAGTATCCAAACCTTACAAGAAGAAATCAATCGCAAAACCCAATAACAACGTTACTAAAAACTTTATCGCTATTTCAATAAAAACGTTAGGATGTCAGGCATGATAAAAAATTCATTAATTAAACCACTAATGGGCGTTGCCACCATTGCAGCATTAAGTGTTGGGTGCAGTAGTGTTCCTGATAAAGCTGTGTTACTTAAAGATGCCCAAGCGGCTTATAACGCAGCGCAAGCCAATACTGTGACCGCTTCTGCTTCACTGTATGATGCAGAACAGGCCTTAAAAAAGGCTGAAAGTGCGCAAGATACCGAAGAAATGCGTCATTTAGCCTATATTGCACAACGCAAAGCAGAACTTGCTGTGGCATTAGGGGAACGTAAAGCAGCAGATGTTGAGCGTGAGAACTTAACTAAGCAAAAAAGTAGTGTGTTATTAACATCACGAGAGCGTGAAGCCAATCAGGCACGTTTAGAAGCAGAACGCCGTGCACGTGAAGCAGAGCTAGCTTTAGGTAAACTACAAGCTGAACAGGCAAAAAATAAAGCACTACAAGAGCAACTCACAGAATTGGAAGGTAAACAAACTGATCGGGGTTTGGTACTGACTTTAGGTGATGTGTTATTTGAAACAGGAAAAGCAGAGCTTTTATCAGGGGCTTTAGCACAACTTGATAAATTAGCTGTATTTTTGAATCAAAATCCACGTAATGTGTTAGTAGAAGGACATACTGATAGTCGTGGTAGTGCTGAATTTAATATGAATTTATCACAGCAACGTGCAGAGTCAGTACGTAATGCCTTGGTGACACGTGGGATTGCAAGCACACGTATTTTAGCCCGTGGTTTTGGAGAAAGCCGCCCATTAGCAAGTAATACAACACAAACAGGTCGCCAACAAAACCGACGTGTTGAATTGACGATTTTAAATGATGGGGAAGTATTGCGTTAAAATTATTAGATTAAATTTTGCTAAATCCTACTGTATTAGTAGGATTTAGTGAAAAATCGATTATAATCCAATATAAACAGAAATATGTTATGATATTTATGGAAAAATAAGAAATAGTTATCACATTATTTTTTATTTACACTTGTATATTTACCCTCGTTATCCACCTCTACTATCCTGTTTTAATCAATGACTGACTCAGCTTCCCTTTCTAAATCACGCACTATCCGTAGTTTTTCTCGTCGTACAGGGCGTATGACGCAAGCACAAAAAAACGCAATGACTGAATTATGGGAACATTATGGGGTTGATGTAGATACCAATACAAGAAACCTTGATTTGGATAAGTATTTCCCACGACAAGCCCCACGATTTTTAGAAATTGGCTTTGGTATGGGGAATGCGCTGATTGAGATGGCACAGAATAACCCTGATAATGATTATATTGGTATTGATGTGCACTCCCCAGGAGTGGGCAGTGTGTTAGCACGGATTGAAGAGGAAGGGTTAACGAATGTTAAAGTCATGTGTTATGACGCAATGGAATTGTTAAAACGTGCCTTAGCTCCAGAATGCTTAGATACGGTTTATCTTTTCTTCCCTGATCCATGGCCGAAAGCGCGTCATCACAAACGCCGTATTGTACGCCCTGAGTTTCTCGCTGATATTCACCGTATATTAAAGCCACAAGGTATTTTTCACATGGCGACAGATTGGGAAAATTATGCAGAACAAATGTTACAGGTGACAGATGCTTTTGAAGGTCTAGAGAATACAGCAGGAACAGGGCACTACACACCGCGTCCTGATGTGCGTCCGTTAACAAAATTTGAACAGCGTGGGCAACGATTAGGGCATGGTATTTGGGATTTAGTGTATAAAAAAACATAAATGCTTTCATGTCTCTTTAAACTGAATAAAAAAGTAACTAAAAAAACTTGCAATTTAAAAAACAGTTCTATAGAATGCCTCGTCTCTAGTAGATGAGGTAGCCATTACTACTTTAACTATTGGTGCAGGCAAATTATATATTTTTTAATGAATGCCATAAAAAGCAGCCATTGCAGCCATTATAGTAATTTTAATAACTTTTAAATAAAAGTTTGACAAATTGAAATATTAATATATAATAGCCAACTTCTTTCGTAGTTACTAACACGATAGTCAATCGGGGTATAGCGCAGCCTGGTAGCGCAACTGCTTTGGGAGCAGTGGGTCGGCGGTTCGAATCCGTCTACCCCGACCAACACGTTAGTACGACGGGATGAACTGCGCCCGTAGCTCATTTGGATAGAGCATCGGCCTTCTAAGCCGAGGGTAGCAGGTTCGAGTCCTGCCGGGCGTGCCATTTAGACTTTGTGTTATACAACACACTATATTGTGGTGATTGTAGCTCAGTTGGTAGAGCCCCGGATTGTGATTCCGGTTGTCGTGGGTTCGAGTCCCATCAGTCACCCCACTCCTCCTTCTTATATTCTTTACTCTCTTAATACTCTTTCTAGATCTAATCTTCTTTAGACATTTAAAATTAATTTTACTCAAACCTTGCATGATACATGCTTAAACCAATATATACTGTGTTTATTATCTAAGGTTTAGCCTCATTATGTCTGATATTTCTCATTATAATATTGAAGTTGATGTAAAAACGCTTTATGTCGCGGAACAATCCAACCCTGAACAAAATCGTTATGTTTTTGCCTATACTATTACTATCCAAAACAAAGGGGATACTGCTTCACGCTTATTAACACGTCGTTGGTTAATAACAGATGCAAATAACAAAACCCAAGAAGTTTTTGGTGAAGGTGTGGTGGGTAAACAGCCTTATTTAAATCCGGGAGAAGGATTTCAATATACCAGTGCTGCGATGATTGAAACACCTGTGGGCAGTATGGAAGGCAGTTATCAAATGGTTGCAGATGATGGACATGCTTTTGATACGATGATCCCCGCCTTTAGTTTAGCTCTACCTCAAGCCTTACATTGAAAAACTAATTTAAATTAGACAGGAGTGATAACATGTTATCACGTAGTCTTGCATACAGTTATACTGTATTAGCTCCCCTATATGATGCCCTTGTTGCATTACCTACACGTCATGTACGCCAGAAAAGTGTGCAACAATTAGGGGATGTATCTAATAAAACGATCCTTTTTATGGGAATTGGTAGTGGTTTAGATATCCCTTATCTAGCAACTGAAGGGCATTATGTAGGGATTGATTTAACCTTGGCAATGTTACGTCGAGCACAAAAGCAAAAAGAACATTATCCAGCAATAAATTTAGCTTTGCATCAAGGCGATGTGATGCAGCTTCCCTATCAAGATAATAGTTTTGATGAAGTGGTCATGCATTTAATTTTAGCCGTTGTACCTGACCCACAGGCTGCATTGAGTGAAGCCAGTCGTGTTGTAAAACAGGGAGGGCGTATTATTATTCTAGATAAGTTTCTCTCTGCAACACGCCCCGCACCTATCAGACGTTTAATAAGTCCATTAATAGGAAAAATTGCCACCCGTACAGATGTGGTATTTGAACACCTACAATACCCTAAATTAGAAGTGATTCAAAATACTCCCGCTTTAGCACGTGGTTGGTTTAGGCATATTATTTTGCAAAAAAATGCCATTTAAGCTAAAACGCTATTTTTTGTTCTTTTTATCTAAAAAGAAAGCTAGAAATGGTAAGCCTAAGCCAAGGAGTGCAAGAATAAGCCATGAATCAATTGAAGCACTTGCAGGGGTAGGACCTCCTGCTAATACTTGATGGCTTAAAGAAAAAGAGAGTAAAAAAATTAAGTTAATTTTATATAACATAAAAATCCTTTTAATTATTTATGTATTTTTTAAGGTATAAAGATGAATTTATTGGCAGTGTTATTTTTTATTTTTATCATATTAGCAGGAATAGAGTTTTATAAACCTTGGTATAAACCAAAAAGTACAAAATTAATACGTTGGCTAACATATATTGGTTTATTTGTTTTCAATACTTTTATTCTGCGTTTCTTTTTACCTATTAGCATTATTGTGTTTGCAGTAAATATTGAGCAATTACAATTAGGTATATTTAATTTCTTTGATATTCCCATCTTTATTGAAATTATTTTAAGTGTCATCATTCTTGATTTAATGAATTATCTATTTCATTACTTATCACATATTTACTCACCTTTATGGCGACTACACCGTGTTCATCATGCTGATTCTGATTATGATGTCACTACGCATTTATGTCATCACCCTTTAGAAGTACTGGTCACAACTTTATTTTTATTTTCTATCGTCAGTATTTTCGGAATTTCAGCCATAGCCGTTCTTATTTTTTCTGTTGTCATGGAGATAAATGGCTTATTTATACACACTAATATAAAAATTCCTCAAAGACTAGATAAATTATTACGTTTTATTATCATTACACCAGAGATGCATCGAGTACATCATTCTAATGAAATTGGAGATTTAAATAGTAATTTTGGGGCTATTTTTTCTTGGTGGGACTATATATTTAAAACTTATTGCTCACAGCCTGTTGCAGGCTATGATGCAATACAAGTTGGTGTGCAAGGATTTACATCATCAAAGTGGCTTTTATTACCTTGGTTATTAATACAGCCTTTTTATAAAGATGATGTTTTTCATAAAATGAATAAAATAGAAAGTAAATAAGCTATTTTTTATTTTTTTTATCAATAAATAATGCTAAAGCAGGTAAGCCAAGACCTAAAATTAAAAAAACTAGCCAAGAATCAATTGCAGCTGAGGCAGGAGGAGCTGTGGTGGCTGCAACATGTGTAGAGATAAAAAAGATAAGTAAACTACTGATTATTTTTGACATAAAGTATAAACCATTCAGTGTATTTATTTTTGATTAAAGAACAAGGCTAAAATAGGCAGCCCTATCCCTATTATGAGTAATAATAACCATGAATCTATTGGTGCAGAGGCAGGTGGAGGGACAGCAGCTTCTGCATTTATTGCTATGAATAACAGTATTAAAAAACTTATTTTTTTAAACATAAACTCACTCATTTAATAAAATTGTTATTTTAATATTACTCTTTTTTGTATCTATTATCATACTATAAAATAAAATTTATGTTAAATTTACCAATTGAATTTATTATTATTGTTCTAGTATTTTTGGTTTTAGCTATTTTAGAAATCTATAAACCATGGTATCAGGCAGAAAAAATAAAAAAAGTACGTTGGCTAAGCTATATTGGTTTATATTTCTTTAATATGCTTATATTACGTATTATCTTACCTATTACAGTGGTTGCATGCGCAATATATATTGAAAAACAACAGTATGGTTTATTAAATATTATTGAGGCATCTAGTTATATAGAAATAATAATTGGTATTATATTACTTGATTTTATGAGTTATGTTTCTCATCGATTAATGCATATTTTTTCACCATTATGGCGTTTACATCGCGTGCATCATGCAGATACTGATTATGATGTTGCTACACATTTCTGCCATCACCCTTTAGAATTTTTTATAGGTACATCATTTATTTTTTTAGTGATTGGTATATTTGGCATTCCTGTTGTTGCAGTATTAATTTTTACACTCATGAGTGAACTAACAGGCTTATTTACACACAGCAATATTTTTATACCTAAAAAAATAGATCAGTATTTACGTTTAATAATGATAACACCTGCCATGCACCGTACTCACCACTCTGATGATCTGGGTGATTCAAATAGCAATTTTGGGACAAATTTTCCTTGGTGGGATTATGTATTGAATACATATCGTGCACACCCTATTGCAGGGTATGAGGGGATGAAATTAGGGGTAAAAGGGTTTAAAGAATCAAAATGGCAATTATTACCTTGGATTTTAGTACAGCCTTTCTATAAAGGTAATCAAGATTTAGAAATATTAGAAAAAGATAAATCTTTTCCCTCCTAATAAATAAAAAAGTATCTACTTTGATAATGAAAAAATATTTATTTTCATACTCTAAAGTAGATACATACTTTAAGTTTTGCTTTATTACTTAAGGAATTGATAAGTGTTGCATAGGTGCATATTCACTGCTCCCTGCACAATTTTTAGCATGGACTGTGACATATAAATCACTTCCAGAGAGTAAAATACTGTCTAAACTTGTTTGCTGCCCAACAGAAAAGGAGCGCACATTATTTAATGTTTGTTCTGAAATAGGGTGAGAATAAGGAGCATAGGTTAAAATATACTCTTGTGCATAAGTGCTATTTTCCCAATAAGCTTTAGCACGATTACCTTGTTGTGTTGTAGTAAAGTTAGGTGCAAATGGGACAGGGGTGACACGTGCATCACACTGACTCATATCTTGGTAATCAGGGCTAACAAATTGTGCCTCTGGCACATGCTTTTTAATAAAGCCCTCATAAGAAGAGACACGTGTATAAAAATCGTACCCTCCTTGACGTGAACAAAGATTTGAAAAACTGACTAAACCAACCTGTGTCCAATTACCTGTCGTCCCATTCCAAATAGTCAAAGGTCCTCCACTATCGCCACTGCAATCACTTTTCCCTCCTTGCGGGAAGCCTGCACATAGCATTTTTTCTGATAAAGTGAGACTTTGTCCACCCTCTTCTTCTGAGGTATTGAAAATTGTATCTTGTGCACAAAGGGCTTGTGGGACAATAGGGTAATATAGTTTTTGTAGCTGCCCCTCATCATAGCTATATGCTACATCAATAGTAAATAATATATCAATTAATGGAATATTATTTGTATCAATTAATTCGGCAAGCTGCTCAAAATTAATGGCTTCTGGCTCAAGTTGTAATGCATTAGTGACAGCAATAAATCCGGGTGTACCTTCTACAATAACCTTATTTAAAAATATTTCAGTTGTGTCATAAGGTGTTTTATAACCAATTTGTGTGGCTGCAAGCACAGCTTTTAAAATTTCTTGATTAGAAATTTTTCCTGAACCTTGTAATGTACTGACAATTTGAGTCAGTTGATCAGTATTTTCATCTTGGGATGGCTCTTCAATATTTTCCAAGCGTGAATCATTGTCATAAAGCGAGGATAAATAAGCAGGTAAATTTTCTGCTAAACGCCCCCAACCTGTTAACATTGCTTGTGTATACGGTGGAATGGTTTGGGCTTGTTGAGATAAAAGGCTCACTGTAGCTTGTGTGACAGGCTCTGCTAATTCTAATAATGCAATATCTGCATCTAGTGTTTTAGGGTTAAAGCTAGGGTTTTCAGGCAATACAATTTGCTTGATTTTAATAATACGTCCAGTATTTTCCGTTAAATTAAGATTATTAATACGGATTTCATAGTTTTCACTGGGATTAACTGCCCCTGTTTCTAAATCTGCAACACAATGGGCAGCGGTTAATACCCAAGATGAATGGATCAGGCTTCCACCACAACTACGACTAAACTTTTCCTCTGATTTTTCCCTAAGCTCAATCATCCAAGGGTAAGTAGGCTCTATTACTTTTTGTCCATTCACAATACGTAAAATACGATCAGGTGATTGCTTGGCTGCCTCTTGTGAAGGATTAGCAAAACTGACAGGACTTGTGGCTAACGATCCAAGTAACAAATAAAGAGAGAGAACGCGCATATTTTTATTCCTCGATTAAATGATTGAGAGATAGTATGCGGAAAAATATTAGGATGTTCTATTGCTGATTTGTATACATTTGTAAGCGTCTGTAATCTGCTTTAAATGATATTTTATTTGCCTCTAAAATTAGCTATATGCTACTGTTCTCTTCCTTATTCATCATGGAGATTCTTATATGAAAGCACGGGTTAAATGGCTGGAAAATGCTTGTTTAGTGGGAGAATCAGAAAGTGGGCACAGTGTTGTGTTAGATGGTGCCCCTGAAATTGGTGGGCGTAATGTGGGTGTACGCCCAATGGAATTGGTGCTAATTAGTCTAGGGGGGTGTACTGCCTTAGATATTCTGAATACCTTAAAAAAACAGCGTCAGAAGGTCACTGATTGCGTGATTGAAGTAGAAGGTGATCGGACGGTAGAAGGCTACCCCAAAGTCTTTGAAAAAATACATATCCATTTTATCGTTACAGGGCACAATTTAAAAGAAAATTTTGTGAAGCGTGCAGTCAATTTATCAGCAGAAAAATACTGCTCTGTATCAGCCATGCTAGAAAAAACAGCTGTTATCACTCATGACTACGAGATTGTTGAAGCAACAGAAGTGTAAAGCCCTAACTAGGTTCACGTAAAGTACTTAATTGGCGTTGTGCAGTCTCATTTAATGTAATCATAGTACGTAGCAGCGTATCAAAATGTGTTAAGTCTGTATGCAAGTGTTGACTTAACTGCTGTGCTTGGGTTAAATGAGGCTGAATTTCAGTGGTTGCAGGGACATGTTGCATTGCCTGTAGAATGTCTGTATTTGCCTGTGTATGCTGCTGATAGAGACTATAATTCTCCTGCATCAATTGCACTATATTAGGTACAATTGTCCAAATTGCCGTAACGGCTTCATTATGTAATGGGGTTAAGGTTTCAATGAGCTGAGTGAGTTGGCTAGGCTGTGCTTGCAATTGCGTAATGTAGTGTTGCAACTGTTGGGTATTTTGATGAATCTTTTGCGCCTGCTGCTTCATACGCTGCAATTGACGTGCTTTTTGTTTTAATAATTTTTCTTGTTGCTGCAACTGTTTTGCTTTATCAACAATATGTTGTAATTGTTGATTAATTTGTTGCAACTGTTGTTGTAATGTCGCTAACTGTTCAGCAAAGACTTCCACATCTTCCACTGTTTGCAAATAGGGTAAAGCGGTATTTAAAAAATGCTGGGTATGCTCTCCAATCTGCTGATATTCCAATAACAGATCAATCAACTCTTCATTGTCGATAGAGGTCGAAAAAACATCTGTATGTAGGCGAGGTAACAGTAAGGCAATCAGCTCTACAATATGCTGTCTTTGTACTGTTTTATCTGTTTGTTGCTGTATCGCATCCCACAACAAATTTTCGTGCTGAAAATCATCCATCATGTGCAGATTTTAGCATAGATTAGAATAATAGTAGCAAGGAGATAGTGAAAATAAATCCTACAGCTGAGGCTGAATGAGAGATATTTTACTTTAATGATGGTTTAAATAATGTTGAACTATACGTAAAATTTTCTTACGTGATAATAAAAACTGCAAACGTGTCCCACCCTTTTGTCGCCATAATACTGTGGCGCGAATACCTGCTAATAATAAAGCCCGAATTTTATTTGCATTGGCTTCATTTTCTAAAAAGCGGATTTCCCCAGTGACTTGAATACGATAATCAAATGTACTGAGTGTTTGTGAATACAGGTTGGCAAGATTAGCAATGACATTTTGGTGGGTGGTGCCGTACATATCAGCTTGCTGCTTAGCACGATCAATACCTTGGGTAAGGGTATTTAACATAGTGGGGTTTTTGATAAGCTTACGCTCTAAAAAAATCATTCCCCAGACATAACGCATCAGCATTAAATCATTTTGTGATTGAGAATCGAATTGTGTATTAAAGGTTTTTAAGCCTAGTAGAAGACCTTCAATATCACCAAATACAGCTTCTGTAGAAGGTGCATCTGTCATGAGAATACTTTGAATACTTGCTTCAAAAGGGGCTTGATCAACTAAGCCTTTATGTGCAATTTGCTTAACAAGCACTGCAGCTTGAAAAGCACCCGCTAATGCAAGTGTACTATCTTCAATACTCATAAATACAAGGAGAGTGACTCTCTATCAATAAAATTAGGTGGTGGAGGCGGCGGGAATCGAACCCGCGTCCGCAAATCCTCTGCCCTCGGTTCTACATGCATAGCCATATCTTTTATTTAACCATTGAACGCTCCGACAGGCAGGATCAATCAATGGTGAGTCTAGTGTGTTTTAATAATGTAATCCCAGACATATCACATTACGATCTTATGAGTTTTGACCCCTTAAAATCCAAATGTATAAGCCCATCTGGCAAGAGGCTAGCTGGCTAAGCAGCTAGAGCGTAGTTGTTATCGTTTGCAACTATCAATTTTCAGACTTTTTACGAGGATCCTGACCTCGGCATGCCCCTCAAGTTTTGTAATCCACGTCGAAGCCATGTCGCCCCCAACGGTAAACAAAAAGTATAATCTATCATTCTTTATTTTACTACCCAAAAAAATAAAAATTAGGGGTATCGTATATAAAATTAAAATAAAGGATAGAGGTGCAAGAATAGAATCTAGCAAAATAGGAAATAACTGTGGCAATTTTTTTATACAAAGAAAGTGTATAAAAGGCAGGAAAGTGGCGGAGCGGACGGGATTCGAACCCGCGACCCCCGGCGTGACAGGCCGGTATTCTAACCAGCTGAACTACCGCTCCGAAACTTGTTGTGGTGGGTGCTGAGGGAGTCGAACCCCCGACATTCGCCTTGTAAGGGCGACGCTCTACCAGCTGAGCTAAGCACCCATTGTACATCACATATGTCACAATGGTGTATAAAAAATATGTGGGGCATATTTTTTATAAGTCTTTTGTCAAAAGACTAAAATAATAAAGTGGCGGAGCGGACGGGATTCGAACCCGCGACCCCCGGCGTGACAGGCCGGTATTCTAACCAGCTGAACTACCGCTCCGAAACTGTTGGTGGGTGCTGAGGGAGTCGAACCCCCGACATTCGCCTTGTAAGGGCGACGCTCTACCAGCTGAGCTAAGCACCCATTGTCTGTTATCTATACAATGGTGTAAAAAAATAAAGGGTACAATTATGTACCCTATATTTGTGGCGGAGCGGACGGGATTCGAACCCGCGACCCCCGGCGTGACAGGCCGGTATTCTAACCAGCTGAACTACCGCTCCAAAACTTGTTGTGGTGGGTGCTGAGGGAGTCGAACCCCCGACATTCGCCTTGTAAGGGCGACGCTCTACCAGCTGAGCTAAGCACCCATCAGAGTAGGTATGCATTGTAGCTTGCTTTTATAATTTGTCAAGCAAACTTTTCAATTTTTTTACTGAAAAACTGAAAAAAACAACCTACCTCATATTTTTATTCTATAAAAACAAAAAAGTAAATGAATTAGTTTACAGCATCCTTCAATGCTTTACCAGGTTTAAAAGCAGGTACTTTTGACGCTGGAATCTCCAGTTCTTTACCTGTTTGTGGGTTACGTCCTACACGTGCTGCACGTTCACGTACTAAAAAGGTACCAAAACCAATTAAAGTGACACTATCACCTTCTGCTAAGGCATCTTTAATATTATCAACCACTGCATCAAGTGCTTTAGCAGCTGTAGCTTTTGGTAAATCAGTTGCGTCCGAAACGGCTTGAATCAACTCTGACTTATTCATTTTTCCCCCATTCATGTACTACATGTGAAATATAAATTTAAAGAGCAAAAAAGCTATTTTGCTCCTTAATTATGCATGATACATGCCACTAGTTATTTAAAGGGCATCTAACTGCATTATAGCACGTTAATGTGTTTGTACACTGGGATTTTCAGTAGATTCGATACCTTCTTTTTTTTCAGCCGCATTTTCAGCCGATTTTTCTGCCTCAGGCATATACTGTAATGCGACTTCTAAAACTTCATCAATCCACCGTACTGGGCGAATATCTAAGTGTTTTTTGATATTATCAGGGATTTCGGCTAAATCACGCTCATTTTCTTTAGGAATCAATACAGTTTGTATTCCTCCTCGTAATGCCGCAAGTAGCTTTTCTTTTAAACCACCAATGGGTAATATTTCCCCACGTAAGGTGATCTCCCCTGTCATCGCTACATCAGCCCGTACAGGAATTTCTGTAAGAATAGAAACAATTGCGATACACATGCCCACCCCTGCACTGGGACCATCTTTAGGGGTGGCTCCTTCAGGCACATGGATATGAATATCATTTTTCTGATAAAACTCAGGATCAATTGTTAAGGCTTTCGCACGCCCTCGTACTACACTCATTGCTGCTTGAATAGATTCTTGCATGATATCCCCCAGTTGTCCTGTATAACTGAGTTTACCTTTGCCTGACATCATGGCTGCTTCAATCGTAAGTAAATCGCCCCCAACTTCTGTCCAAGCGAGACCTGTGACCTGTCCTATACGGTCTTGTTCTTCTGCTTTTCCAAAACGGAAACGTTGTACACCTAAGTATTTACCTACATTACGTGAACTGATAGTAATACGTTTTTTTGCACGTTTAGTATTACGTAAGATTTCTTTGACCACACGACGGCAAATTTTTGCAATCTCACGTTCTAAACTTCGTACCCCTGCCTCACGCGTATAATAACGAATAATATCGCGAATTGCACTTTCAGTGATATGAATTTCGCTTTCTTCTAATCCATTATTCTTAATTTGCTTCTTGACCAAATACCCCATTGCAATATTAATCTTTTCATCTTCAGTATACCCTGACAAATGAATAACTTCCATACGATCAAGCAGTGCAGAAGGGATATTTAAGGTGTTAGCTGTTGCCACAAACATCACATCTGAAAGATCATAATCTACTTCTAAATAATGATCATTAAATGTATTATTTTGTTCAGGATCTAATACTTCTAATAATGCTGATGCAGGATCACCACGGAAATCCATTGCCATCTTATCCACTTCATCTAAAAGGAATAAGGGGTTTTTAGTATTCACTTTAGATAAGTTTTGAATAATTTTCCCTGGCATTGAACCAATATAAGTACGACGATGTCCACGGATTTCCGCTTCATCACGTACGCCCCCTAATGACATCCGCACAAACTTACGGTTTGTCGCCCGTGCAATAGATTGTCCTAGTGAGGTTTTACCTACCCCCGGAGGGCCAACAAGGCATAATACAGGGCCTTTTAGCTTTTTCACCCGCTGCTGTACAGCAAGGTACTCTAAAATACGTTCTTTGACTTTCTCAAGCCCATAATGATCCGCTTCTAGTGTTGCTTCCGCTTCAATCAGCTCTGAACTGATTTCAGAGTATTTATTCCACGGCACCCCTAACATGACATCAATATAATTACGTACTACTGTTGCTTCAGCAGACATAGGTGACATCATTTTAAGTTTATTTAGTTCTGCAACAACCTTGGTTTTTGCCTCTTCTGGCATACCTGCGGCTTCAATTTTTTCATTTAACTCTTCAATTTCATTGGGAACATCATCCATTTCTCCCAATTCTTTTTGAATCGCTTTCATTTGCTCATTAAGATAGTATTCGCGTTGGCTTTTTTCCATTTGCCCTTTAACGCGCTTACGAATTTTTTTCTCAACTTGCAATAAATCAATTTCAGATTCAATCAGCGCAATTAAACGCTCTAATCGATCACGAATATTAATAATTTCAAGGATTTTTTGCTTTTCTTCTATCTTAATTGCCATGTGAGCGGCAACAGTATCCACTAAACGCCCTGCTTCATCAATCGTTGATAAAGAGCTGAGAATTTCAGGCGGTACTTTTTTATTAAGCTTAATATATTGATCAAATAAAGAGGTAATTGAGCGTGATAAAACTTCAATCTCACGATCATCCACATCTCCTGACTTTAGAGTGGTGACGCGTGCAGAGAAAAATTCATCATCAACTAAGAATTCTTCAATACGTGCGCGTTCTCCACCTTCAACGAGGACTTTAATCGTCCCATCAGGAAGCTTCAATAATTGTAAAATAGTGGATACCGTACCAATACTATGAATCTCTTCAATACTGGGGTCATCTTCTGCTGCATTTTTTTGTGCAACAAGCAGAATTTGTTTATCTTCTGCCATGGCTTTTTCTAAAGCCTGAATCGATTTCTCTCGTCCCACAAATAGAGGGATGACCATGTGGGGATAAACCACCACATCTCTGAGAGGCAGTATAGGCAGGACGATAGGCGAATCCTCGACAATATCTACGGTTTCATCATCATTTGCCATCGGGAATTCCTCTTCGTTTGGATGCTAACTATGTTGACTGCATCTAAATTATAATAATAGATTTCGCCGATAATGGTGCTGCTTTACTGGCAAATCAAGGCAAGTGTCCTATCTTGAACACTTACTCGTCAGAGGCAGCTCGTTTTGTATCTGGGGTTTTGTAGAGAATTAAAGGTTTTGACTTACCATCAACCACACTTTCATCTACAACAACCTTGGCAACATTTTCCATAGAAGGCAAATCATACATGGTATCAAGTAAGACATTTTCCATGATAGAACGTAGTCCCCTTGCCCCTGTATTACGTTCCATTGCTTTACGGGCAGTGGCATATAAGGCTTCATCACGAAATTCTAGTTCCGTCCCTTCCATTTCAAAAAGGTGTCCGTACTGTTTCACTAATGAATTTTTAGGTTCCATTAAAATTTGTACAAGCTGTGCCTCATCCAGTTCGTCTAATGTCGCAGTAATGGGTAAACGACCAACGAATTCTGGAATTAAGCCATATTTGATTAAATCTTCAGGCTCAACCATGTGAATGAGTTCATTTAAACTGGTTTTATCTTCTTGGGCTTTCACAACAGCTGAAAAACCAATACTACTTTTTTCTGAGCGGTCACGGATAATTTTTTCTAATCCCGCAAAAGCCCCGCCACAAATAAAGAGCATTTGTGTGGTATCAACTTGTAAGAATTCTTGTTGAGGGTGTTTACGTCCACCTTGAGGTGGGACAGAAGCAACAGTCCCTTCAATGAGTTTTAATAAAGCTTGTTGTACCCCCTCACCTGATACATCACGGGTGATAGAAGGATTATCTGCTTTACGTGAAATTTTATCAATTTCATCAATGTAGATAATACCTTTTTGCGCACGTTCTACATCATAATCACATTTTTGTAAGAGCTTTTGCACGATGTTTTCAACATCTTCCCCGACATAACCTGCTTCGGTTAAGGTTGTGGCATCTGCAATCGTAAAGGGAACATTTAATAAACGCGCTAAGGTTTCAGCTAATAATGTTTTTCCTGATCCTGTTGGACCGATTAATAACACATTACTTTTTGAAATTTCTATCTCGTTTTTCTGCTCCACAGCATCCATACGTTTATAGTGATTATATACGGCGACAGAAAGGATTTTTTTTGCATGAGCTTGCCCAATCACATATTCATTAAGATGTTGGGTAATTTCGTGCGGGGTGGGGAGTTTGCGTTGTCCGTTGACAATATCTGCTTCTTGAATTTCTTCACGAATGATATCGTTGCATAATTCAACACATTCATCACAAATAAAGACCGAAGGGCCTGCAATTAATTTGCGTACTTCATGCTGATTCTTACCGCAAAAAGAACAATACAATAAGCGATCGTCGCTGCCAGAGTTGCCGTTTTCATTATTTGGCATAATGTGCCACCTCGTTAGGACTTTTTATAACAAGCAATGTGCGCATTAATTGAGTATAAACGCTGATTTATCAACAAGCAGATAGTACTGATTATTTTGATACAAGCAGTGCATCACGTGAACTCATTGCCGTATCAATTAAACCATAGGCAACGGCTTCTTCTGCACTCATAAAGTTATCACGTTCAGTATCTTGCGCGATAGTCTCAATGGGCTGACCTGTATGATGTGCTAATATTTGATTCAAGCTATCTCGTGTACGTAAAATTTCACGCGCATGAATATCAATATCAGTTGCTTGTCCTTGATATCCACCTAAAGGTTGGTGAATCATCATGCGGGAATTTGGTAAACAATAACGTTTACCTGCTGCGCCGCCAGCAAGTAGCAAGGCACCCATACTGGCAGCTTGACCAATACAGAGTGTACTCACATCAGGTTTTATAAACTGCATGGTATCATAAATTGCCATACCTGCGGTGACAACACCACCTGGTGAATTGATATATAAATGAATATCTTTATCAGGATTTTCTGATTCTAAGAACAAAAGCTGTGCCACAATGAGATTAGCCATGTGGTCTTCAACTTGTCCAACAAGAAACACTACCCGCTCTTTGAGCAGCCTAGAATAGATATCATAGGCACGCTCACCACGGGCAGATTGTTCAACAACCATGGGTACCAAGCCGCCAGCGGCTTGGATAGCAAAAGGGTCTTGCTTAGTCATTTTTCTCTTCAGCAGTTGCTGTTTATGCTTCAGCTTGAGAAGTGTCGCTATCTTTTTGCATTACTTCATCAAAGCTAAGTTGTTTTTCAGACACATCAGCACGTTCGAGTAACCAGTTAACCACTTGCTCTTCAAGGACAACAGATTCAACTTCTTGTAGACGTTGTTTTTCTGCATAGTACCATTGAATGATGGCATCAGGCTCTTCATAAGTGGATGCAACAGATTCAATCATTTCACGAACTTTTTCAGGGTCAACTGTCAGTTCATTTGTTTTGATAATTTCTGCAATTAATAAGCCAAGTTTAACACGATCTTCTGCTTGAGTTTTAAACTCATCAGGATTTGGTTGAAAATCTTCAATACCTTGATTTTCATAGTTTGCTTTCATGTTAGCGGCTAAACGATTTGTTTCGTTGCTGACTAATACTTCAGGTACTTCAACAGGATTTGCTTCAAGCAGTGCTTTTAAAACACGTTGTTTTAGTTGTGCTTTAATTGCAAATTCTAGTTCACGCGCCATATTTTCGCTAATATCTTTGCGTAAACTTTCTACTGTACCATCTTCAACCCCTAAGGATTTAGTGAATTCGTCATCAATTTCTGGTAATTCTGAGCTTGCAACAGATTCAACATGTACTTTAAAGTGTACTGTTTTACCAGCAAGTTGCTCATTTTTATAGTCTTCAGGGAAATCTAAATCAAGCTCGCGATCTTCACCCGCTTTAGCACCTAATAGACCTTCTTCTAAACCAGGTAAAATGAAGTTTTTACGTCCTAAAATTAAAGGAAGTTGTTTGACTTCATTGCCTTCAAAGGCTTCACCATCGACAGTACCAACAAAATCAATGACAATACGATGACCGTCTTCAGCGGCAGCATCAATATCGTTCCACACTTTACGTTGTTCACGTAATTTATCAAGCATTCCATCAATATCACTGTCAGCGATATCAGCAGTAATTTTTTCAATGCTTAATTTATCAAGTGTGAGTTCATTTAATTCTGGGTAAACTTCAAAGTCAGCAATATAAGCTAAGTCATTAGCTGTACTGGTGATATCACCTGTAAAGTCAATGCTAGGCTGTCCTGCTGGATGGAGTTTTTCTTGCTCAACTGCTTCATAAAAACTGGATTGAACGAGTTCACCAATAACTTCTTGGCGGACTTGCGCTCCATATTTTTGCTGAATCACACGTAAGGGAACCTTACCGGGTCTGAAACCGTTGATTTTTGCGGTACGTGTTAGGGAGTTTAGACGCTTTTGGATTTCTTGCTCAATTTGCGCCCTAGGCACCTCTACGCTCATTTTGCGTCCTAAGGTACTGATTGCTTCTACAGACACTTGCATGTCGTAATAACCTCTACATAAACATCATGCTGTGAAATGGTGGTGCGAAAGGAGAGACTCGAACTCTCACGCCGTAAGGCACTGGTACCTAAAACCAGGGCGTCTACCAATTCCGCCACTTTCGCACTAAATAGTAAGGACATTTTGTAGGTCGGTGTAGATGGTGTACACCAGAACTTTGCTGATGCCCAGCCGTGTACTGGGCAATGCTAGCTCTACCTAGCTATAGGCTAGCAAACCTACAACCATTGGTTTTCAATAACAGTTATTCAACTGTTTTGAGCTAACGGCTTGGCAAGGTCAAGGATTATAGCAAAGCTCTTGCTGATAATGCAAGCACCCAAACACGGTTTTTTTAAATTTTTTTAATTTACTTAATCATCTTTAGTAAGTAGATTGTATTTTTGCTGAAGTTCTTCTTGAGATTCCACATGATCAGGATCTTTAGGAATACAGTCTACAGGACAGACTTCAACACATTGTGGTTCATCATAGTGTCCCACACATTCAGTACAGAGGTTAGGATCAATTTCATAGATCTCTTCACCTTGTTCAATTGCCTCGTTAGGGCATTCGGGTTCACATACATCACAGTTAATGCATTCATCAGTAATAATTAGTGCCATGGGTAATTCCTGATTAAAAAGCTATGGTTTTAAATGAGTTAAAAACAAAACAGCTAACATATTTTTAATATTAGCTATATTTTTCTTTTAGGGCGGCTAATACTGTAGGGTGTACAAATTCACTCACATCTCCTCCCAGTACAGCAATCTCTTTTACAAGACTTGAAGAGATATACGTATATTGGGCTGCTGGTGTTAGAAATATAGTTTCTATATCTGGAATCAAGGTGCGATTCATACCAGCGAGTTGAAATTCATATTCAAAATCAGAGACAGCACGTAGTCCACGAACAATAACTTGGGCATTTTGTTGCTGGGCAAATTCGGCTAGCAAGCCTTCAAATCCACATGTTCTAACATTAGGTAAATCCTTTAGAACTATTTCTGCTAGATGTTGACGTTCTTCTAGAGAAAATAAGGGTTCTTTACCAGGATTAATTGCAATACTAAGGATAACCTCATCAAATAGCTTGGCTGCACGCCGTATAATGTCACTGTGTCCATGTGTGATGGGATCAAATGTCCCTGGATAAATAGCAGTGATTTTCATTCTACATCCTTAATGTTATGTATTGGCATATCCTTGTATGTCAGTATCCTGTTTTGGGTATCAGTATTCATGGATTATGCATAAGGGTCAAATATTATTTTGCCATACTGTTATGACAAAAATAGCTATTATACGTGTACAAAGGCTATTTAAGTAATACCTATTGCATGAGTGTTTATGCTAGTCTTTTAATCTGTGTTCTTACAGTTGAATTATATAGTTTAACTTATCTTTTATACTATTTCTTTAAACTAGGTTGATTTTATGGACTTAAAACAATTAATGCAGGCTTATCAACAGCAAGTTGATACAGCTTTAGCTGGCTTTTTACCTGCATCAACCCTACAACCTACGCGCTTACATGAGGCAATGCGTTATTCAGTATTAAATGGAGGAAAACGTGTCCGCCCTTTATTAGTTTATTTAACTGGGCAAGCATTAGGTTTAGATACAAAAATATTAAATGTACCTGCTTGTGCTGTGGAATTAGTCCATGCTTATTCATTAGTGCATGATGATTTACCTGCTATGGATGATGATGATTTACGTCGTGGTAAACCTACATGTCATAAGGCATATGATGAGGCAACAGCGATTTTAGTCGGTGATGCTTTACAAACACTTGCCTTTCAAATTTTAGCGCATCACGCGCCTCAACATTTTAGTTCATTACAATGCATAAAAATGTTGGAAGCCTTGAGTATTGCCACAGGGTCTCGTGGAATGGCAGGTGGACAAGCCATTGATATTGATTCCGTGGGTAGAGAATTAAATATTGCTGAACTGGAGAATATGCATATTCATAAAACGGGGGCACTTATCCGCGCCAGTGTGCAGTTGGGGGCTTTAGGGAGTCATACAATTGATGATGAGCGTTTAGAAAAATTAGATCATTATGCTAAGTGTATTGGTCTAGCCTTCCAAGTTCAGGATGATATTTTAGATATTGAATCCAGTACGGAAGTTTTAGGCAAAAGCCAAGGAGCTGATATGGCACATAATAAACCCACTTACCCTGCATTATTGGGTTTGCAAGAAGCAAAGGATATGGCACAAGATTTATTAGAACAAGCCTTAAATAGCTTAACTGGTTTTGATGAGCAAGCTGATCCATTACGTTGGATGGCTCGCTATATTGTGACGCGAGAGTATTAAAAAGAGGAGGGAATATTTATTTATACTCATTAAATAAATTTTCATAACAAAACGTATGTAGGACAGGTCGTAAAAATATTTTTATAACAGGTATTTATTGAAATAGTTTTTACATAAAAAAGAAAAAAATAACTACAAGTGAGGTAAACATTTGTGGGACAGGTTTATTATAAATATATCATTCTAGCACTGGTTTCATGTCTAACATTAGGTATGTATACGCAAGGCTGGGCAAGTGATGCAACGACGACAACAGAGCTTGCTATTTTTCCAATGGCGATGGGTTTATTTGGTGGCTTAGCCTTGTTTCTCTATGGTATGGAGATGATGGCAAATGGTTTAAAAGCCGCAGCAGGGGAACGTTTGCAGCTTATTTTGGCACGTTTAACCACCAATCGTTTTATGGGAGCCATTACAGGGGCATTTGTGACGGCTGTTATTCAATCCTCTTCTGTAACAACTGTTTTAGTGGTGGGGTTTGTCGCCACACATTTAATGTCGTTATCACAAGCTATTGGTGTGATTATGGGTGCCAATATTGGTACAACAATAACGGCTCAAATCGTAGCATTTAAAGTAACACACTATGCACTATTAATGGTTGCTGTGGGATTTTTACTGCAATTTTTTAAACGGCACGGGAACTTAGCCCACTACGGTAATATTGTGATGGGTTTAGGCTTAGTTTTCTTTGGGATGAGTGTCATGAGTGATGCGATGTACCCTTTGCGTGCCTATCAGCCATTTCTTGATTTAATGCAAAATATGGCAAATCCACTTTACGGCATTGCTGTCGCCGCTGCTTTTACTGCATTGGTTCAATCTTCTTCTGCAACCACGGGGATCATTATTGTGATGGCAGGACAAGGTTTTATTACCTTACCTGCGGGAATTGCACTTGCATTAGGGGCTAATATTGGGACTTGTTTTACTGCTTTATTAGCTTCTATTGGTAAACCACGTATTGCGATTCGTGCAGCGGTGGTACATGTACTATTTAATGTCTTTGGAGTTTTATTATGGCTAGGTTTTATTGAACATTTGGCAAATGTCAGTGTTTCCATGTCACCAGTAGTCACAGATCTTTCTGGGATCGAGCGTTTAGCAGCTGAAGTCCCGCGTCAAATTGCAAATGCTAACACCCTCTTTAATGTTATTAATACATTGGTATTTATTGGTTTTGCAACGTATTTTGCAAAAATGGCTTATTGGCTTGTCCCTGAAAAAATACAAGTGACCAAGCAACCTATTAAGCCTAAATACATTGATCCCCTATTATTAGATACTCCTGCTCTTGCAATTAATGCCAGCTTACATGAAACACGACGTTTAGCAAAACGTATTCAACGCATGGTGATCACCAGTGTACCGCGTGTATTAAATGGTGATACAAATGATTTGAAAAAACTAGCAAAAATGGATAAGAAAGTGGATCACTTATATGCTGAATTAGTGAACTATTTGCGTCTATTAAGTAAAACACCACTGACAGATAAACAATCTGAGCATGTTTTGCAATTGCTGGAGGTGTGTAATGCTTTGGAAAGTATTGGGGATGTCGTGGAGAAAAACCTAGTCCATCTAGGACAGCAGCGTTTACAGCAAAATGTTGTGTTCAGTGAGCAAACTCGACAAGTTTTAGCAGAACTCCATATAGAGGTTGTGAAAGCTTTAGAGTTAGCAATGGATGCTTTAAATCACAAAGATGTAACCAAAGCCGAACAGGTTTTAGCCGTCAAAGAAAAGCTATCTGATATGCGTGACAATATTGGTATACATGAAACACAGCGTTTATTATCAAAAGATAAAGATCGTATTGCTAGTTACACTGTGGAAACGGATATTGTTGAAAATATTTATTGGATTTATAACATTACCCGTCGTATTGCAAAAGCTGTAGTACAATACCAAGACCACAAAATTCATAATACAGTAGAAAACTAGGCATTATTTTATTGCTATAGTATTCGTATTTTCAAAAAGAGCTGGGCTGTGATAGTCCTCATTTTTGGACTGAACTGGCAAATAGTCAGCAGCCCAGCTCCTTCTATCATTCTTATATTCCCCTCTATTCCTATCGTAATTTTTTATTATTGAGTACTTTTCAGCTATAAAATTTCATTTTATGGACAAATATGGCTATTATTGGCTCTTTATAGCTATATTTATGGACATAAATATGAAAACCCATTCATTAAGCATTACACCCGATATACTAAAAATCATTGCTGAAATAGATGAATTTCGTGGTAGTTGGAAAATGATGCAAAATCTTTCTCCTGAGCGACTGACAAGTTTGAAAAAAGTGGCAACAATTGAAAGCATTGGATCATCAACGCGTATTGAAGGAGTCAAATTAAGCAATGCAGAAATTGAAACAATATTGAGTCACTTAGATCAAAAATCTTTTCAAACCCGTGATGAACAAGAGATTGCAGGGTATGCAGAGGTAATGGACGTTATTTTCTTAAATTATAAAGAGATTCATTTTTCAGAAAATTATATAAAACAATTACATGCCATGTTATTGCATTACTCAGAAAAAGATCAAAGGCATCATGGGCAATATAAAATGCTAGCAAATCATGTCGAAGCTTTTGATGGAGAGGGGAAGAGCTTGGGGATCATTTTACATACTACTAGTTCCTTTGAAACCCCTATAAAAATGCAAGAGCTAGTATATTGGACACGAGAATCTTTAGAAGATAAAAGCCTACATCCCTTATTGGTGATTGGGGTATTTATTGTTAGTTTTTTACATATTCATCCTTTTCAAGATGGCAATGGTCGTTTATCTAGAGTATTGACAACCCTGTTACTGCTACAAGCAAATTATGCTTATGTACCTTATAGCTCATTAGAGAATATTGTTGAACAAAATAAGGAAGGCTATTACCTTTCTTTACGGCAAACACAAAATACTTTAGAGGGTGATGCACCTCACTGGTCTCCGTGGTTGCGCTTTTTTCTATTTACGTTAAAGGCTCAAAAAGATCAACTTATCGCTAAAATAGATCATGATCAAACTCTAAAAGTACTTCCCAAAGAGTCTATTTTAATTGTGGAGTATGTACGAGAAAAAGGGCGTATCACAACACAAGAAGCAGAGAAGATTACTGAAAAACCACGTTCTACAGTTAAAAAACGCTTGAGTGATTTAATACATTCAGGGGTATTAATTCGTTGTGGAAAAGGGCGAGGTACATGGTATCAACTACCTTAAATTTATAACGGATACAGTCGTATGTTATTAAAAAACCTTGCCATTGTACTTTATACAGCAGTTGCTGCATTTTGTGCTTTATATGCCCCACAGCCCCTACTTGCTTTATTAAGCCAACAGTTTCAAATTGATCCAAGCCAAACCAGTTTACTTATTACAGTCACCTTATTGCCTCTGGGATTAGCACCTATTTTTTATGGATTTATTTTAGAATCTGTCCCCTCTCGTACTTTATTAAAATATGCTGTTTTTTTATTAGCGGTTACGGAAGTAAGCTTTATTTGGCTGGATGACTTTTGGTTACTATTAATTATTCGTTGTATACAAGGTTTATTATTTCCTGCCATTTTTACAGCTTTAATGACTTATATCTCTACAATTAGCCGTCCTGAATATGTGAAAAAGAAAATTGCTTATTATGTTGCTGCCACTATTTTAGGGGGGTTTTTAGGGCGTTTTATTACAGGTTTAGCTGCCAGTTATACACATTGGCATCATGGCTTTATTCTTATCAGTATTGCTTTGTTTATTGCATGGGGCTTGTTACATTTACTTGATAGTGATGCAAAATTGCATTTTTCTCGCCCCACTGTTCACAGCTTAAAATCAATTATAAAACAACCTATTTTTAGTAAAATTTACCTTATTATTTTTCTGAGTTTTTTCTGTTTTGCCTCGGTACTCAATATTCTACCTTTCCATGTTTCTCAACTTGATCAGAATATTTCAGAGTTACATATTTCCTTGCTTTATTCTGGTTATTTGATGGGGATTATTGTTTCTTTGAATGCAATACGTATTACGCATTGGTGTAAAGGGGAAGCACAAGCTATTTTTTTAGGCTTGATGATTTATACTATTGCCATTGTAGGTTTGAGTATTAGTGATACATCTCTTTTATTTATTGATATGTTTTTATTTTGTGGTGGGATGTTTTTAATTCATAGTATTTTATCAGGCTACCTGAATCACTTGGCTGTTGAATATAAAGGGCTGACTAACGGGCTGTATATCGCCTGCTATTATGCAGGGGGAACCTTAGGTTCCTATTTTCCTAATTATATTTATCACACCGTAGGGTGGCGAGGATATGTCGTCTTTTTAACGTTACTGGTGAGTATTGCTTTATATATTGCCTATGCTTTATTTCATATCACCAAAACTAATAAATAGTGTTAAACTTTGTCAGTTATTTTAACCATGTTTTTTTAATATAAAATATAAAAAGGGAATTTAAAAATGACAAATGAAGTTACACATTATTTAAGTAAAATTAAAAAGCGTTATAAAACAGGGATTTCACGGGAGCATAGTTATCGGGGGGATTTACAAAATTTATTAGAATCTTTACTACCAGACATTTTAGTGACTAATGAACCTGCACGTATTGCCTGTGGTGCACCTGATTATATTTTAACAAAAGATGATATTCCTATTGGTTTTATTGAAGCAAAAGATATTGGTAAATCATTAGATAATAAAGAATATAAAGAGCAATTTGATCGTTATCGTACCTCATTAAGCAACTTAATTATCACAGATTATTTAACATTCCGCTTTTATCTTAACGGGGAGTGTATAACAGAAATTGCACTAGCTAATCTAAAAGATACAGTGATAATTCCTCTTCCTGAGAATGTAAATAAATTCTATGATTTAATGCGTAACTTTGCATTATATCAGGGGCAAACGATTCAATCCCCTACTGAATTATCAAAAATGATGGCTGCAAAAGCGCGTTTATTAGCAAATATCATTGAAAATGCATTAGTTAGTGATGAGGGTAATGAAGAAGACAGCACCTTACAAGATCAAATGGAAGCATTTAAAAAGGTGTTATTACACACAATTACAGCAAAAGAGTTTGCTGATGTATATGCACAAACTATTGCTTATGGGATGTTTGCAGCACGTTTGCATGATGACACACTAAATACTTTTTCACGCCAAGAAGCTGCCACTTTAATTCCTCATAGTAACCCCTTTTTACGTAAATTATTCCAATATATTGCAGGGTATGATTTAGATTCGCGTATTGTATGGATTGTTGATGCTTTGGTTGATATTTTCCGTGCAACTGATGTACGTAGTATTTTAAAAGATTTTGGTCGTGCAACACGACAAAGTGATCCAATTATTCATTTTTATGAAGATTTCCTAGCTGAATATGATCCCCGCTTACGTAAATCACGGGGGGTTTGGTATACCCCTGAACCTGTTGTTCATTTTATTGTGCGAGCTGTAGATGATTTACTAAAAACAGAGTTTAAATTAGCACAGGGTTTGGCTGATACCACAAAAACTAAAATAAAAGTGACTACAAGTGTACGTGATGGGCGTACTGCCTCAGGTTATAAAGAAGTTAAAGAAGATATTCATCAGGTACAAATTCTTGATCCTGCGACAGGGACAGGTACCTTTTTAGCGGAGGTAGTGAAGTATATTTATGAGCAGCATTTCCAAGCCATGAAAGGTATGTGGCATAGCTATGTTGAACAAGATTTAATACCACGTTTACATGGCTTTGAGCTATTAATGGCATCTTATGCAATGGCACATTTAAAGTTAGATTTGCTATTGCAAGAGAAAGGTTACAGTGCAAAGAAAAATCAGCGATTAAATATTTTTTTAACAAATTCTTTAGAAGAACATCATCCTGATACAGGGACATTATTTGCTTCATGGTTATCTAAAGAAGCATCAGAGGCAAACTATCTAAAACGAGATATGCCTGTCATGGTAGTGATGGGAAATCCACCGTATTCAGGACACTCTGCAAATAAAGGAGAGTGGATTGAAGAATTACTAAAAGATTATAAACAAGAGCCAAGCGGTGGAGCATTACAAGAGAGAAATTCAAAGTGGTTGAATGATGATTATGTGAAGTTTATTCGTTATGGTCAGCATTATATAGAAAAAAATGGGGAAGGTATTTTAGCTTATATCAGTAATAATGGTTTTTTAGATAATCCCACTTTTAGGGGAATGCGTTGGCATTTATTAAATACCTTTGACAAGATTTATATTATTGATTTACATGGAAATGCCAAGAAAAAGGAAGTTGCTCCTGATGGCTCTGTCGATCAAAATGTATTTGATATTCAGCAAGGAGTGGCAATCAGCCTCTTTGTGAAAACAGGGAAAAAATCAAAAAAACAATTGGCACAGGTTTATCATTATGATCTTTATGGACACCGCCAATATAAATATGATTACTTATGGAATCACTCACTAGCAGAGATTCCTTTTGTAGAGTTACCTAATACTGCTCCCCAGTATTTTATGGTACAAAAAGATTTTGCCGCAGAAAAAAGCTATATGAAAGGGTTTTCTGTAACGGACTTATTTCCTGTAAATTCAGTCGGCATTGTTACTGCGCGTGATAAATTGACCATTCACCATACTGCGGAGCAAGTCAAAAAAGTCATACAAGATTTTGCCAGTCTTGATACAGAAGCGGCACGCAGTAAATATAACTTAGGAAAAGATGTTCGCGATTGGAAAGTACATTTAGCCCAACAGGATATTATTAATACAGAATTAGATGAAAGCCATATTACTAAAATAGCTTACCGCCCTTTTGATATTCGTTATACCTATTACACAGGGAAGACAAAAGGTTTTCATTGTATGCCGCGTCATAAAGTGATGTACCATCTTTATAACCACAATAATTTAGGGATTGGGTTTTCTCGTAGTGTAGTTGGTGGATATAAATGGAATGATATTTTCATTATTAACAGTATTGTAGAATTTGGATATATGGCTTCAAGAGTAAGTAATAGTGCTCCTATTGCCCCCCTCTACCTCTACCCAGATACAACCCAGCAAAGTATTGATCAACAAACTCAACGAGAGCCTAATCTTGATAAAGTTTTAGTGAAAAAAATAGCTAAAAAATTAAAGCTGCGTTTTACTGCTGAAAAAGAGGCTACAAGCAATTGTTTTGCTCCCATTGACTTACTTGATTATATCTATGCAGTATTACACGCGCCAAAATATCGGGATACTTACAAAGAATTCTTAAAAATTGATTTTCCCCGTGTTCCTTTCCCAGACCCTAAAAACTTTTGGCAATTGGTAGAACTGGGTGGACAATTACGCGCTTTACATTTACTAGATAATATCACAATGAAAGATTTTATCACTGACTACCCTAAAGAAGGTGATAATATCATCACACGAAAAATGTCAAAAGCCAGCATTGGTTGGGAAGCAGATAAACAGGATAGAACACAAGGAAAAGTTTGGATTAATGATCAACAGTATTTTAATCATGTACCACTTGTTGCATGGGAATTTTATATTGGTGGTTACCAACCTGCCCAAAAATGGTTAAAAGATCGCTTAGATAAACAGCTTTATTTTGATGATATTATTCACTATCAAAAAATGATTGTTGCTTTAACACAAACCTCTGAAATTATGTGTAAAATTGATACACATTTATAAAATAAAACAGGGAGAATAATACGGTTGCTCTCCCTCCTTTTATTATTTAAATAACATGCCCGCAACAACAGAACGATCTTCACCTATTAAAATATTATAAGTACGACAGGCGGCGGCAAGGCTCATGACTTCTACACCAATATTTGCATTCACTAAGGGGGCAGTTAATGCAGGATCGGGAAAACGAAGTGTCTCCCCTGTACCTAATATGACTAATTCTGGTTTTAAAGCAAGTAAGCGTTCAAAGTGAGCAGTAGTCAGCTGATCAAAACCTTCTACTTCCCAATCACTTAGGTAGTTAGGTGATAAAATAAGATTGTGTGTATAGGGCGTTTCATTAATAGTGATAACGCCTGTATCATAGCGTTGGATACTGTAACGGGCACTCAAAGAATCAAAATGTAATTTCATGCTTGAAACCTAGCTCTTAAAAAAGGAATGATGAAATAACTATTTTACCGTGAGTTAGCTCAGAGGAATATCACAATATGTAGATTTAATAGAGAGGGAGTATAAAGAGACGTTATAAAAAACGCCTCTATCACAGTATAAATTATAAAGAGGTAATATTTTTATTGGTGACACAAACACAAGTACGGTTATAACCTGTGATTTGTGCAGAATGCAAAGCACTGTCGGCATCTGCAATTAATGTTGCTAAAGTGGTTTCTGCCACCCCTTCAGAAGAGGTTAAACCAATACTGACGGTAATATCCAAGCCTTCTGGTTTTAATTCAACCATTTTTTGTCGCAACTCTTCGGCAACAATTTTACCCTGTTCTAAACTGGTATCAGGGAGTAAAACTGTGAATTTTTTCCCTGCAAAACGCACCACCATTGCATGAGGTGCAAAATAATTATTAAGGTACTTACCAATCACATGTAAAATATGATCACCAATCATATGACCTTGAATATCATTAATAATTTCAAAATGATCAATATCAATCATCATCATACATAGCGTACTATGTTGTGAGATAAATTGTGTGCCTTCATCTAACAGATAACGTTTATTTCTCACCCCTGTCAAACTATCAGTGGTGGCTAAGTGATACATATCTTTAGTATAACGTTGCAGCACATTATATTGATGTTTAACCAGTAACAAGGATTTAACGCGTGCAATCAAGACCTCTTCTATCACAGGTTTAGTAATAAAATCATTGGCTCCTGCATGAAAAATCTCAGCTTGGCATTTTTTATTATCTTCAATTGTAATCACTAAAACAGGCATTTCTTGACGAGAGTAGTGCAATTGGGTACGTACTGCATAGAGTAAATCCCCGCCTGTCATTTGCCCCTCTAAGAAGAAATCAGTGAAAACGATATCATAGCCTTCATTTTCTTCTAATGTTTCTGCATTTTGGGCTTCTTTTAATAAAGCTAAAGCTTCTTCTGCACTGGTGACATGGGTGATATATAAACCATGTTTTTCCATCAATTTTTGCGTGGCTTGCGCGGTGCTTAAGCTGTCTTCAACATATAAGACTTTCCCAACTAACCCAGCATGGCGTTGAGAAACATCTTTAATAAATTCAACTAATCTCTTATAACCCAATGATTTATTAAAATAATCGGTAACTCCAGCAGAAAAACCTTCACGTAATAGACGGGTATCCGCATCACTGGAGACAACAATAACAGGGGTTAAATGTTGTTTTTCACTTTTACGAATTTCATGGCAGAGATCAAGCCCATCTAAACCGGGGAGTAATAAAGAGGTGGTGATTAAATCAAATTTTTCACGATGTAAGTACTCAAGTGCTTCTTCTGCACTCCCACAGGTTACAATATACGCATCATGCATTTCTTTTTGCAGAATGTGTGAAATAATTGAACGCGCCACTTCGGAGCGATCAACAATCATAATGCGGTAAGTTCTATCAATAATACTGGTCATTGTTATACGTTACTTTTGTTTATTTTGTAACAACGGTGGTATATGTTTTCCACACCCTATTTTAATATATAGCTAAGCTTCATCGTGTATTCAAAAATAAAGGGTAAATAATGACTATATACCATAGTATTACACTGTTATAGACTGGCGTACATGGTGTATATTTTATTATAGCTTAACTGTATTGTTTTATATGTCTGTTATAGTAACTGATATTGATAAGTTTTTTTACTAAATTATGTCAATAAAAGTAACAATTCATTAAATAAACAACTAAAATTAGATTTAAAGGCACATAATAAAGGCTTGTTTAGCTTTTTATAACAATGTGTAACAGGTTATAGGGAGTGATAAAATAACTTATGCATATGCTCATCACTTTACATTTAGCATTCTTACGTGTTTGTTTATTACGTACCTTGCCGCAAGATTTACCTCATCAGCTATTCTTTTTTAAACTGATTTGTGGTTATTATTTTGTGATTCAAATGGTATGGGGCGCGCTACAAGGGGTCAAGATCAGTGCTGCGCCATTTTTTGCACTCGTATCTTTATTTTTAATTGCTTTTATTGTTTGGCTGTTGTTATTAGTTGTTAATCATCGTCAGCGTTTTATTCAAACAATGATTGCTCTATTAGGGGTATATTGTATTATTGATTTAAGCCGCAGTATTCTACTTATTTGGCTACAATATGCAGAAGATAATACTTTAGGTAAAGCAATCCCCGCATTATTATTTATAATAGCCACCTTATGGACATGGATTGCCCAAGGGCATGTACTGCGTCATGCACTGTCTATTGATTTTGTTGCCGCGCTGATTGTGTCCATTTTGATTTATATAATGAACTTCTCTACCCTATCCTCTATCTTTTTCTAATCAGCAATTCAGTTATATTACTTTATGCATATTCATATTTTAGGTATTTGTGGCACGTTTATGGCGGGCTTGGCGATCCTTGCAAAACAGCAAGGGCATACAGTAACGGGGGTAGATAAAGGCGTTTATCCACCAATGAGTACCCAGCTTGCTGAGCAAGGAATTGAGTGTTATTCAGGCTATGATAGCCAACATTTAGAGCCCCGCCCTGATTGTGTGATTATTGGCAATGCCTTATCGCGGGGTAATGTTGAAGTAGAGGCAATATTAAATCAAGGCATTCCTTATACTTCAGGTGCACAGTGGTTAGCAGAGCATATTTTGCCGCATTATCATGTATTAGCCGTGGCAGGCACACATGGTAAAACCACAACCAGTAGTATGTTAGCGTGGCTATTAGAATCAGCAGGTTTAAATCCCAGTTTTTTAATTGGCGGCGTACCTGAAAACTTTGGTGTCTCTGCGCGTTTAACTGATGGGAATTACTTTGTGATTGAAGCGGATGAGTATGATACCGCTTTTTTTGATAAACGCGCCAAATTTGTGCATTATCATCCTCGCACTTTAGTGATTAATAACTTAGAATTTGATCATGCTGATATTTATCCTGATTTAGCTGCCATTCAACGTCAATTTCATCATTTAATTCGCACAGTGCCCAGTACAGGACAGGTGATCAGTGATCATCATGAAGACAGTGTTAAGGCAGTATTAAGCCAAGGCTGTTGGTCAGAGCAGGTGACAATGCGAGATAAAACAACATGGTCAGCCCAAGCTAAAACGCCTGATTGTGCAGAGTTCGATATCGTTTATAAAGACACTCATCAGGGGACAGTTAACTGGGGATTATTAGGCGAGCATAATATGTTTAATGCCTTATCTGCTGTGGTAGCGGCTGAGCATATTGGGATTAAAAGTGGTGATAGTTGCCAAGCTTTAGCCAGTTTTAAAAATGTAAAACGGCGTTTAGAGTTACGGGGAAGTCATGCTGATATTGCCGTCTATGATGATTTTGCCCACCACCCCACCGCAATTAAAACCACCTTGGCAGGTTTGCGTCAACATGTGAAGAAACAACGTATTATCGCTATTTTAGAACCACGTTCTAATACTATGAAAATGGGCGTACATCAGCAGGAATTAATTGATGCACTGATTGAGGCAGATCAGGTCTGTATTTATCAACCTGAAAGTTTAACTTGGTCATTAAAAGACATTATTGACCCCGTTACAACACAGATTTTTACTGATATACAAGCATTAATTAATCATGTTATCGACTCAGTACAAGCAACTGATCATGTATTGGTAATGAGTAATGGTGGCTTTGATAATATTCATCAGCGGTTATTAGAAGGGATTCATACAAAATATATCAAAGTGGTATCTTAATAACTGAAACAGCGGGATGAGTGAGAAAAACTTACCTCGTTCCCGCGTGTCCTTACGCCACTGCCATTAAGTTAAGGATTATCTAATTCTTATGCACCACGTTTGAACAGGGAAAGTAATCCGTAGGGTGGCAATAGCTGCGCCACTGCCCCTTATATTTTAAGGTGAAAATTTACGCAGCGTATTCCACCTTTTTAAGGTTAAGGCTCGTCATCTAAGGCATTCCTTGAAAATGGTGGAATACGCTGCGCTATTGCCACCCTACAAAAAATTAGACATTCTCATGTACCTACATGGGAATGCTTTCTTGAACGTGTGACCTCTTATTTTTTTATCCTTGTTTTATTTTTGGGGCTGAATAAATAGTTTAAGAGGATCGACTAGTTTGTGACGCGACACGTTAGGGAGGGCATTCCCGCATAAGGGCATGCAGAAGTAAGAGAAAAAGCCTACAGTATCCTCTTTTCTTAACAGATAAAATTATACATCAAAAAAATACTACTTTGTCGTAGTCTACAAAGTAATCTTAAAAGTAGTCTTAGGTATTGCAGCACAGAATCCTATGGAGCCAAAAAAAGAAATCACCGTAGCTATTCGTAGAATTCTTTATACCCAAACGTAGAAAAATACGAATGCAATAAAAACAAGTGTTTATCTTCTTATAGGGTGTGGCGAAATCTGTGTATAAAAATTATTCTGTCTCCCATCTTACGCAGATTTTGCCCACCGCACCCCGATATCAAATCACCCCAAATAAAATATATAATTCACCCTATCCCAATACATCAGGGGTGAATTTTATATTATTTTTCCCTACGAAATAAATCGGGGTGTGGTGGGCAAAATCCGTAATAAGTTCAACAACAAAATTAATTTTATTGCACGGATTTCGCCACACCCTACGGGGAAATGTAAAATTAAAATGTAGGGGTAACCCTTGTGGTTACCCTTGAACAGCCACCGAAAGGTCAAGCATCACCACAAAAATTACCACCGCAGGGCAACCACAAGGGTGTGCCCCTACAAAAATGAAATAAATCGGGGTTTGGGTCGCTACGGTTTTATTTGGGTATTTAAAAATGAGAAATCACAGAAAATAATAAGAAAAAAGGCAGGGGGAGGAAAAAGAAAAATATAAAAAAAAGGGTTGCTAAAATCTGAGAATTGGATAATGATAAAAGAACGTTGTCGGGATATTCCTACCCCAACAACCTCCGCATGAGTTTCCTAGGCTCATGCTGGTTACACACTGTTCAAGCCAGTTTGTAACGTGACACAATTGTACCATAGATCCGCCCAGCAACTCATGCAGGACGGCGCACGGGTGCATACATCACACTACAAAACCGTAGAATCAGTGTGTTTAAACTTATTTTTTTAAGGTTAGACGCATGGACAACACACAACAAAAATACGCACTAGTGCTCCCCTATGCCCTAGATCCGCGTATTAAAAAAATAAAATTAAAACAAGCAATTGCCCTTTATATCATGCTATTTATTTTTCAAAATAATCAGCTACGGTATGCTGTGCTTGTTTTTTGTGTTGCCTCAGATTCTACGGTTTTGTGCCCCTCACACCCTGCCCCCTTTTTGCCAAAGGAACACCATCATGGCTAATTATTCCTGTATCAATCACCCTGAAAAAGATTACCTCATTATCTTACGTAGCTGGCAAATAGAATTTTGTGAAGGCGATAAAGTCGCGGCGGGTTTACTCTCCATTTTTGAATATTGGCATAATATCAAATACAAAAAACAATCAGAAAAGACCGCAGAAAATCGTAAACCCAAGGATTTACTACAATTTCACAGCGAAACCGACCTGATTGATAAAATGCTTAGCATCACCCATACGCCTGCAAATATTAGGAAAGGCATTAATTTTTTAAAAGAAAAACAGGTGATTAGCATCCACCGCAACCCGAGCAAACGTTATGCCTATGATCGTACACGCCATTTTTTATTGCATCCTGAAATACTCAATAAATGGCTGACAGAACAATATATTCAATCAAAAAAAGAACATACTGCTAAGAAAGGAACCGCCCACAAAGGAGGTGAAATACAGAAAAATCCAGAGGTGCAACCGCTTGAAAATCTCGAAAATAGTGCACCTCTCC
>Ga0193950_1000051_pt1 | contig 40509 bp, 34 predicted proteins | sample BB_1_MG_FD_144485 | JGI IMG/M metagenome (GOLD analysis project Ga0193950, IMG submission 144485) | Microbial mat bacterial communities from the Broadkill River, Lewes, Delaware, United States - BB_1_MG | ecosystem: Environmental > Aquatic > Freshwater > River > Microbial mats | place: USA...
TATTTCGTATATTAAGTGAGCGTTATAGAAATAGACGTAAACGTTTTGCTCTTCGATTTAACCTTATTGCTGCTTTATATAATTTTCAAATTAGATAGCCATCTACTTTTGAAAGAGGTCTAATAGATATAGATTAAGAATCTATATGATTATCTGTCTCCTCATGAACCTTAAAGAAAACAGCGTATAGTGTGGGCACAACAATTAATGTGAGTACTGTAGCAAAACTCAGTCCAGTAATAATAACAATGGCAAGACTTTTGAAAAAGGGATCCCAAAGTAATGGGATAACACCTAACACGGTAGTCAATACGCCAAGTACAACGGGACGTACACGACTGACTGCCGCATCAATAATTGCATTAAAACCTGCTTTTCCCTCTGCAATCTGATGATCTGTTTCATCAATCAGAACAATCGCATTTTTAATTAACATACCTGTAAGGCTTAATATAGCTAAGATTGCCACAAATTCCATTGGGGTTTGGGTAAAAATTAACCCATAAACCACACCAATCAATGCTAGTGGAACGGTTAACCAAATAATTAATGGTTGCTTTACAGCATTAAATAAGAAAAAGATAATCACAATCATAACCCCAAATCCCAGCGGCATTGTTTTAGCAAGCCCTGCATTGGCATCTTGGCTTGCACCATGCTGACCACGCCATTTAAATGTATACCCATCAGGAAGTGGAATCGCTTCAATATCAGCACGTATTTTTTTAAATAAAGTGGTGGCATTAACACCCGGTGGAGGATCGGCTTGTGCGGTAATTGTCAATGACCGATCAATACGTGTTAATCGTGCATTTTTTAAAATAATATCAAAATTATCTACAACTTGTGTAATAGGTATATAGCGACCAGAAACTGGGCTAAATATTTGTATTGCATGTATATTTGATATGTTACTACGGTATGTTTGATGAGGTCTAAATATAATTTGCCGCATCTCATTACCTTCACGATAAAGCCCTATAGGTGTACCGTTGTAAAGTGTTGCAATAGCTTTTGCAATATCTGCTTGAGAAAGCCCAAGTCGCCGCGCATTTTCTGTATTAATATGAGGTCTTAAAACCTTAATTTGATTACGCCAATTATCTTTAACACTGATTGCCCCTGCCTTGCTTAAAATACCTTTAGCCTGTTCTGCAAGTTGACGTAATACGGTTGCATCTGCGCCACTAAAGCGGGCTTCAATTAAGCTACCCCCTCCTGGTCCGAGTACAAACTTCCATACCTTGGAAAGGCTATCAGGATAGTTAGCACTAATATGTTGTTGTATATGGTTTAACAGTGGATCAATTTTTTGATAGTCATTAACATCGACTAATATTTGACCATAAGCAGGGTTTGCACTTTCAGCACTGTAAGTCAGCATAAAACGTAAATGCCCGCCCCCAATTGCAGCATGTGTATTTGTTACAGCCTCAAGCTTACCAATCCATTGAGCAATTTCTGTTATATCTTGGGTAGTATTTTTTACATCTGTTCCTTCAGGTAAGGTGTAATCTACAACAAACTGTGCACGGGTTGAGGAAGGGAAGAAACCTTGAGGTACATAAGAAAATGACATCAATGCAGAAATAAATAAGGCAAAAATAACAAGCAATGTTACCCAGCGTATTTTAAGCGCTTGACGTAAGCTAGTGCGGTAAAAGCGTAAAAATGTATTCTCTTGAGTGGACACTGGTTTTGTAGTGTTTGCTTTTAATAACAGTGTGCAAAAATAAGGTGTTAACCATACCGCGACAAGCCAACTAAATAGTAAAGCAATCGTGATCGTCCAAAATAAAGAGCCTGCATATTCACCTGTATTATCAGGTGAAAGTCCAATTGGTGAGAATGCCAACAACCCTACTAATGTGCCTCCTAGTAAAGGCCATTTAGTACGCTCTACAACTGCCACTGCAGCATCAGCGGCGGTTTCACCATTCTGTACCCTAACTAATGTGCCTTCAACAACAACAATTGCATTATCAACTAACATACCAAGTGCAATGATTAATGCACCTAATGAAATACGTTGCATCTCCAAACCATACAAGTACATACCAATTAAAGTACCTGCAACAGTTACTAATAGGATACCTCCCATTAAAAGCCCACTGCGTAAACCCATAAAAATTAATAAAGTACCAATAACAATAATAAGTGCCAATATGACATTACTAACAAAATCACTAACTGAGGCTTTTACAGAAGAAGATTGATCTGAGACAAAATACAACTCTATACCAAGTGGTCTGAGAGATTCCAACGCTTTAATACGATCACGTACAGCATCCCCCATTATGACAACATTACCCCCCAGTTTATTAGAAATACCTATGCCTATTGCAGGCTCACCATTATGAAATAGGCGCGTTCCAGCAGGCTCTTTAAGTCCATGCTGTACTGTTGCAATATCTCCCAAACGATATGAACGATTACTTGAGGTATCCGTAATAACTAAACTTTCAATCGCTGTTAATGAATCAATAGCTGCACTAGGGCTTATTTCAAGCCATTGTTTACCTGTTGTAACATGACCTGCTGAGGTGACTAAGTTTTGCCCTTCAATAAGCTGTGCAATTTGGTTTGAAGTAATACCTAGTTGAGTCAGACGATTAGGGGAGTATTCCACATAAATAACCTGCTGTGGTACACCAATAAGGTTTACTTTAGAAACCCCTGGAATGAGTACCAAATCTTTTTGCAGTGTTTTAGTGTATTCATAAAGTTGGCTGAGGGTAAACCCCTCACCTGTAATCATATAATACTGTGCAAATACATCCCCAAAATCATCATAAATTTGAATGGGATCTGCATTGGGGGGAAGACGGTTTTGTATATCAGAAATCTTAGCACGCAATTGGGTAAAGCGTTGGTTTAATGCTGAGCGATTTTTAGCGGCAGCAATCTCAAACTCAATAGTAATTTCTGACCGCCCCCGATATGATGTCGAAGTAATTTCTTTAACTCCTACTAATTGCTGAAGAGCCGTCTCGATCACATCTGTGACCTCTTCTGTCACTTCTTCCGCACTAGCACCTGAGTAGGGAGTGATTAATTTAGCTTGGCGAATAATAAACTCTGGATCTTCAAATCGAGGAAGAGCCTCATAAGCAAGGTAGCCCATTAATAGAATAAGGCAAGTAGTTAGCGCACTCACTAGACGCTTTTCAATACCAAAACTGGCAAGGTTCATTAAGCTTACTCCGTTGCTGATATGATAGGTTTAACAATCATATTTTCATGCAGAAAAGAAACCCCAGCAGTAACAACCACCTCGCCAGCGGTAAGACCTGATTTAATTGATATATTATTCTCAATAAAGCCATTGGTAACAACTTTTCGTTTAGATACTGAATTATTAGCAGGGTTAACCAACCAAACAAAAGGGGAACCATCAGGTTCAGCAGCCAAAGCTGATTCAGGGACAGTGAGCTGTTTCTTTTCATGAGTAACAATAACGATAACACTGCCTGTCATACCGGGTAAAATGGCAACATCATCTGGATAAGGAATGGACACACGCCCTCTAAATGTTTGTGTTGCAGCATCTGCTTGTGTACTAAATTCAACAAGCTTGGCATCATATATTTGATTAGGTAAAGGGTCTAAACGTGCTTTTGTAACATGATTATTTTTACGCCCAATTTTTGCAACATCATCTCCGGGGATATCAAATTGTAAATCAATAGTATTAAGCTTTTGCAACACAGCAATTGTGCTATTAGCTTGAATATTAGCAAAATTATCAATACTACGACTGGCAATAACTCCATCAAAAGGAGAGCGTAATGTGGTATCAGCTAAATCGGCTTTTGCTTTAGAAAGCTGTGCTTTAATATCACTAATAACAGCCTCTTGTGCTTTAACATCTTCAGTGCGTGCCCCCACTTTTGCCTTAATAAGCTCTTGCTTTGCAATATTAACATTTGCCTTATCTGCGCTTAATTTGGCATTTTCTTTATCTAGTTCAACACGTGCAATAGCTCCTTTTTTAACCAATTGATTAAGGCGATTAACTTGTGCACGTTGTGCATTAAACTGTGCCTGTGCTGCTTGTAGTTTGGCACGTAATGCAGCTAAATCTTCACGTCGTGCGCCAGATGTCAATGTTGAAAGCTGTGAGGTTGCTTGTTCAAGCTGACTTTCTAAGCGTTTGACAGCAAGTTTAAAATTACTTTTATCCAATTGAGCAATGACCTCCCCTTCTTTCACTTCCATTGCTGCACGAATAGGAAGCTCAATGATACGCCCAGAGACCTTGAAAGATAAATTAGCTTGTTGTGATGGCTGCACAATAGCAGGATAGGTACGACGTTCAATTATTGGATTTAGAGTAATCGTCGCTGTACGTACGGGACGAACAAGCGAAGCTGTTTCTTCCACTTTATTTTCATCACATGCTGAGAGCAGTATGCTGGTAAATAAAATAGCCAAAATTTTAAAAAAATGAGCCAATTGAGTAAACCAAATAGACATTAGTTATTTCTCATAGTTTAATGATATAAATATAGTGAGTAAGGTACTGAATTTTTTCCTCTTACACCAATATTCTAAATTGATATAAAAGTAATACAATGATAGATGATAAATTCAGAATCTCATTCCAAATAAATCATGTTTTTACTGAACTAATAATGGGGATATTTAAACTAACTATACAACATAATTTAATGATTTTAATTGTTTATATAGTTACATGGTATATAAAATAGGTGAGGTAAAGCCATAGAAGTATTCCCCACAATTTATTTTAAAAATTGTAGGTACTATCCTCTTGTATGTGATGACTAAAACTATAACTCTCTTGCATTGATAATTGCTTCAGGAGGCATTTTATCAGGTGCTGCATTAATTTTAAGATGTTTCACATTTGCTTTATTTATTATAATCAGCTCCCCTTCCTCTGTTTTGATGAGAATATATTGCTCATTTATAGATTTTTTTAAACTACTCACAATACTAAATCGGTCTTGAGAATCATCCACCTCCCACTCAAAACTCTGTTCTGTACCATCAATATAATAAACTTTCATATTAATAGATTTATTCATAAAACATATCCTCTTTTAAGGTTAAAAAATAACTTAACCCCTATCTATATTAAGATAGAGCGTTTATTGATAGTCGGTATGGTTTATTAGTTTATGTTAAAAAATCCTAAATTTCTACTGATTTTTCATAGCCTAATAAATTCCCTACCCCCTTTTATTAGAAGATGATATCTTATTGAGTTTACATCATAAAGCAGGCTTCTAAGGAATGAAAATGTATAAATTAATTTTACCTGTATTAACACTGATAATGATCAGTGCATGTAATAGCAATCCTGTAAAAGAATGCCCATACAATCATCGTTTTGGAGCGGTATGTCAGGATAATAAACAAGTGCCAGAGCGGGATGCAAAAGCTTGCCAACAACGAGGGGGTGTTAAAGAATGGTTATGTTCAAAGCTGCCTGTCGATGGGCGTAAACGCTAAATGACTGTGATTAACTAGAAAATCAAGGCAGGGAAAAGAGAATAAAAATATGATAACAAGGCAAGTGAAACACTTACCTTGTTAAAAACTAAAACTATTTCACTTCAGGTGTTAGCTCACCACTGGCATAACGTGGTGCCATATCTAAAAGTGAGACAGGTTTTATTTTATCTGCCATACCTGCACAGCCAAAGGCTTCATAACGTGCTTCACAGATACCGCGCATTGCTGCTGTAGCCACTTTTAGGAATTTACGTGGGTCAAAGTTAGCAGGGTTATCATGTAAATGCTTGCGGATTGCCCCTGTCGATGCCATACGTAAATCGGTATCAATATTGATTTTACGCACACCGTGCTTAATGCCTTCAACAATTTCCTCAACAGGTACGCCGTAGGTTTCACCCATACCACCACCGTATTCATTAATGATTTTTAACCATTCTTGCGGTACGGAAGAAGAGCCATGCATCACTAAGTGAGTATTAGGAATGCGTGCATTAATCTCTTTAATACGCTGGATGGCTAAGATATCACCAGTAGGCGGGCGGGTAAATTTGTACGCGCCATGACTGGTACCAATCGCAATAGCTAAGGCATCCACACCTGTTTGTTTTACAAAATCAGCCGCTTCTTCAGGATCGGTTAATAATTGATCGTTTGATAACTGCCCTTCTGCCCCTGAACCATCTTCTTCAGCAGCTAAACCTGTTTCTAGTGAACCTAAGCAGCCTAATTCTCCCTCAACAGATACACCACAAGCGTGCGCCATATCAACTACTTGTTTTGTGGTATTTACGTTGTATTCGTAACTGGAAGGGGTTTTCATATCTGCCATTAATGAACCATCCATCATCACAGAACTAAATCCACTTTGGATAGAACGCATACATACGGCAGGTTCTGAGCCGTGATCCTGATGCATGACAACAGGAAGGTGGGGGTACATTTCTAAGGCAGCACTGATTAAGTGACGTAAGAAGGGTTCACCTGCGTAATCGCGTGCACCTGCTGAACCTTGTAAAATAACAGGGCTGTGTGTGGCATCCGCTGCTTGCATAATCGCGTGAACTTGTTCCATATTGTTCACGTTAAATGCAGGCAGACCATAATCATTTTCCGCTGCATGGTCAAGTAGTTGACGCAGAGAAATCAGAGGCATTGCAATCTCCTAGAGATAATTGTCTTTTGAGAGGAAGAGGGTAGGTAACAAACAAAAAGCTGTTAATGCTTACTGTCGTGTGAGATATGCCAAGGCAAGGTGAATGCAAAAGCATCCACCTTATAGTTCATCTATATTTTATAATTATTGAGTATAGTCGATTATGCAGGTTGTGCTGCACGCTCTTCTAAAATAGCCACAGCAGGTAATTGCTTACCTTCAAGGAATTCTAAAAATGCACCGCCGCCTGTGGAAGTGTAGGAGACTTTATCTGCAATGCCGTATTTATCAATCGCAGCTAAGGTATCGCCACCGCCTGCAATAGAGAAGGCAGAACTTTCTGCAATTGCTTCAGCAAGGGCTTTAGTGCCTTCACCAAATTGATCAAATTCAAATACGCCAACAGGACCATTCCAGATAATAGTGCCTGCATTCTTTAAAATATCAGTAAATTGTTTTGCTGTATCAGGACCAATATCAAAAATCATATCATCGTCAACTACGGTATCAACCGCTTTTAATTCAGCAGGCGTATTGATATCAAAAGCTTTACCTGTGACCACATCACTAGGAACAGGAATATCCCCATTATTGGCTTGTGCGGCAGCAGTTAAGCGTTGCGCTTCTGCAATTAAGCTATCTTCACAGAGTGAATTACCGACTTTATGCCCTGCAGCAGCAATAAAAGTATTTGCAATGCCACCACCGACAATTAATTGATCAACAATTTTTGATAAGGAATCTAATACTGTCAGTTTAGTGGAAACTTTAGAGCCACCGACAATCGCCACCATAGGACGGGCAGGGTTATCTAAAGCTTTACCTAATGCATCTAATTCATTGGCTAATAAAGGGCCAGCACAGGCAATAGGGGCATATTTCGCTACACCATGTGTTGAAGCTTGGGCGCGATGTGCGGTACCAAAAGCATCCATCACATAGACATCACACAAAGCCGCCATTTTTTTGGCCAGCTCATCATTGTTTTTCTTTTCACCAACATTAAAGCGTACATTTTCAACTAAGACCACTTCACCCGCAGCAACCTCTACGTTGTTTAACCAGTCTTTTTCTAAACGTACCGTTTGACCTAATGCATCACTTAAGTAATCAGCAACAGGACGCATAGAGAATTCTTCCGCAAACTCCCCTTCCGTAGGACGACCGAGATGAGACATGACAATGACATGTGCCCCTGCACTCAATGCATGTTGAATGGTGGGTAAAGAGGCGCGAATACGTGCATCACTGCTCACTTTGCCATCTTTCACAGGCACATTAAGGTCTTCACGAATTAATACGCGTTTCCCTGCAAGGTCTAAATCCGTCATTTTCAATACGGTCATAATCTCTCCCAACTATGGTTTATCCTAGACAAGCTCTTTTTGCATTAAAAAGTATGTGCATTGTGAGCTAACGGGGTGATACTATTGAGGCACCGCTTCAATAGTAAATAACGCGCTATTATACCATAGCCAACTACTTAAATAAGTGTGAGATGATAAGTTTTTATTTCAATAATACAGTGAAAAATCCTCGTTTTATTTATTGGAAAAAACACTGTCTTTTTATTCATTTTCCATGTGATACCTTAGATTATGATGAGAATAAATAATATGCTCAGATATGCTGTGTTATCAGTATGTCTCCTTTTTTCGCTGACTGCACTGGGGGCGAATAAAATCCCCATGACACAGTCCCAGTTTATTAACCATATGGTCAATAAACATAAATTTAATTACGCCTCTTTGCAGCAATTACTCAATCAAGCAAAGAAAAAAGATAATGTTATTAAATATATGGGAAAACCCCGTAAACCGGGGCAAGCCAAACCAAAACCATTAGCATGGTATAAATACCGTCGTCGCTTTATTACCAACCGTCATATGAAAACAGGCAGTGCTTTTTGGCAGCGTAATGCAAAAACTTTAGCTGCTGCGGAACGTAAATTTGGTGTGCCTCAAGAGGTCATCATGGGAATTATTGGTGTGGAAACTATTTATGGGGAATACATGGGCACTTTCCGCATTATTGATGCATTAAATACCCTTGCCTTTCATTACCCCCGCCGTGCTGCTTATTTTGTGAAAGAATTAGAGCATTATTTGTTAATGACCCGTGAGCAAAAGCTCAATCCTTTAAAATTAAAAGGCTCTTATGCAGGCGCAATGGGTTTAGGGCAGTTTATGCCCAGTAGTTACCGAAAATACGCCATTGATTTTGATGGAAACGGCGTGGCAGATATTTGGCGTAGTGAAGTTGATGCCATCGGTAGTGTTGCCAATTATTTAAAAGCACACGGCTGGCAACGGGGTAAAAGTGTGATCACTGCCACTCAAATTAACCCTAAATATAAAAAATATTTAGAAGATTTAGGCATGAAACCGACAGTGACATTAAAACACTTAAAACAGCGTGGAGCCTTGTATCATGGGAGTGAGAAAAATAATACCCCCGCTACTATTATTGATCTACGCTCAGAGCAAGGGATGGCGTATTGGGTTGGCTTCCAAAACTTTTATGTAATAACCCGCTACAATCATAGTAAACGTTATGCTATGGCTGTTTATCAACTTGGTCAAACCCTTAAGGAGCATTTATGCACACGCAAAAATCTATACTGCAACTAAATGGGTTACTGCTGACTTTAGGGTTAACTGCTTGCGCAAGCTCGTCACAAGTACCTGATAAAGCTTCTACACCTGCGCCGATTCGCCCCCCTGAGCAAGTAGAGGCTATTGTACACGCACCCAGTGAGACAACAGAGCGTCGTATTCCTGTGATCACAAAGGAGCGTATTCCAACTGTGGTCGCTACGGTACGCCAACCCAGTGCCCCTTATCGAGCATACCGTAATACAGGAAAAGTGAATTGGTACAACTTAGTTGATCACGGAAAGAAAACCGCCAGTGGTGAAATTTATGATCTATATAAATTAACCGCAGCTCATGCCAGTTTACCCATCCCCAGCTATGTAAAAGTAAGTTATGGTAAAAAGAGCATTATTGTCCGTGTGAATGATCGTTTACCAAAACATGCTTCTCAAGAAATTAAACTTGCCTATCATGCAGCCCAAAAATTAGGCATTACTAAGAAACGACAACCTAAAGTTGTGGTACAACGCTTAGCCCGTCCTTAAATTTTATATTTATCAGGCTAGAATAATCATTATTCTAGTTTGATATTTCTCTTTATTTTCAGCTCTCCCCCTTCAACTTTATCCATTTTATTTTTTATAAAAAATAACTTATCTCTTACTGTATATAGTCTATATACTGTCATGATTTGACAGCATATAAGGATATCATTTACTTGTGATGGAACTAAAAAAAACCTCTTTAGTCAGTATTGGTTTACTGCTCTTTTTTTCTGTGCTTTTAGTTTGGCATACTAGCTATTATTACCCTTTTATCTCTGATGATGCCTTGATTTCTCTGCGTTATGCAGAACGATTTTTAGCAGGGCAAGGTTTAACTTGGACAGCAGGAGAAGCTGTTGAGGGCTATTCAAATTTACTGTGGATACTGCTTTCTGCTTTTCTTGGTGCATTGGGCATGGATTTAGTCGATAGCCTACGGGTACTTGGCATCACAGGCATGATAGTCATTTTTTCTGCCATTATTTATGGCTATAGAAAACAAGATAGTTTAAACACTATATGGTTTCCTATTGTTGTCGGGCTTTTATTTCTTGCGCTTGCCGCACCGATTGCCGTGTGGGCAATTGGAGGCTTAGAGCAACCTTTATATGGCGCATTATTAGCAGTCTCAATTCCCTTAATGTATCACGTATTGAGTGCAGAGAAATATAATACTAAAGTACTGTTATCTTTATCGTTTACATTGGGTTTATTATGTATTACCCGCCCTGATGGTGCACTATTTACAATCACCAGTGTCATCACATTATTACTTGTTGAGTTGTTTTATAAGAAAAATAATTTTAAAGAAATTGCTTCAAAAATAGTGTTCCTAAGTATTTTTCCTATTTTATTTTATGGCGGGCAATTAATTTTCCGTCTAAGTTATTATGGGGAATTTGTACCTAATACTGCCTTAGTCAAGCTAAATCCATCTATTCATAATTTATTACAAGGTATAGAGTATTTTCTAACGGGTATACAATCACTTGCTCCTTTTTCTTATATCGCTTTAGTGGCATTAATTGTATTAATGTTTTTTTCTCATACGCGCGTGAGAGCCACTTATTTATTGATCACTGCTGCACTTTGGAGTGCTTACATCATTGTCATAGGTGGTGATATTTTTCCTGCTCACCGTCATTTTATTCCTTTGGTAGTTATTTTTGCTTTTATATTAGTTGAAGGGAGTTATGCTTTAATAAGCTATTTAAGAACATTAGCCACCCCCTATTACACTTTTATATTCATTATTATTGGCTTTATTTTATTTATTCCTTATGTAGATACTCAGTTTGAAAGTAGTGCAAATAAGAAAGCGATATATGAGCGTTGGGAGTGGGAAGGAAAGGAAATTGCCACTATTCTTAAAGATGCTTTTTATACACAACAACCTTTATTAGCGGTTACTGCTGCGGGATGTTTACCTTATTGGTCAAAATTACCCTCTTTAGATATGTTAGGTTTAAATGATTATTATCTTCCCCGTCATCCACCTAAAGATATAGGGAATGGGTTTCTTGGGCATGAATTAGGAGAAGGGCGTTATACCTTAGAGCGTAATCCCGATATTATGATTTTTAATATTGGGTCTTCTCCTTATTTTAGAGTAGGGAGTGAATTGCTCAATATGCCTGCTTTTTACCATCGTTATGTCCCTATTTCCCTAAATACCTCTTATGCAAAAAACCAATTGCCAATTATTTATTTTAATAAATACGGAAAGAAAATTGGTATTGTTGAGACTGAGGAGAAGGTTACAATACCGGGGTTTTTATTTACAGGAGAAGGGAGTTTTATCCGCTTAAATACTGAAAATAAGTTGGTTTCTATACTTAAAGCTGGACAAGTCATCAAGCTTGATTTTGATGTGAAGGCAGACCACACTTGGGAGGTTCAGGTTAAGGCGAGTATTACAGAGGGTATCCGTTCTAAAGTCAGTCAAAGCGGCAAAACTTTAACACTTCAACTTTCTGCAAATACAGATACGGAAATTGAGGAAGTGGGTTTAAATTGGGTTAATTAACTCATCTATGCAAACCTGCCTATTATTTAGTTTATAGGTGGGTTTGGGTTATTATTAGGAGCACTACACTATATCGTATAATTTAATTAACCAAAATATAAAATATGTAAGACCGCCAAAAATAGCTAATGATATACTATAAATAGTAAATTGACTGAATCCTCGTTTACTTAATTTCTTCTCTAGCTTCTCCGTTAGTATGAGGAAGGATACAATTAGTATAGCTAAAGGCGTAACAGCAATAACAATAATAGAAATGAGAACCATAAAGAGCACAGCAAAAGAAATTACCACTTTGTCAAAAATAGATTCACTATCCTTATCAGATCTATCATTTTTAGTATATTCATGTTTTTGACAAGATAATTCAAAATCATCTTGTTCTGCTTGTAAAGTTAATTCATAGTTATTACCAAAGCGTATATAGCATGTGCTCACAAGGGGGTTTTTAACACCTGCTTTTCCTACATTTTTAGCTTCTTCTATGCTCTTATAGCTTTGATAACATATTTCCTCAGTTTTGTTATTTTTAGTATTAAATACCTTGTTATCACTAGTAGATATAGATTCTCCTAAATGATTTGTATAGTATAATGTGTACTCTGTGTGATTTAGAATTAACTCTCCTTTAATTGCTGCACAATAAACATAAAAATCTGTTTCCACTATTGATTCATCTCTTTCCATTATAATGAGTTGATAGTAATTATAATTTTTAGATATGTTTTCTTTATCAAAAAAAGGGGAAAATTTTTCTATATCATTCTCTGGTACAAGACGGATTTCATAAATTGGGAAATAAAAATTAGCTGGAAGATAAAAGCATTTTACCTGCTTAAAATTAATTTGAAGGACTTCTTCCTCTTCTATATTTATTATATACGTTTCGTCTTCTTCCTCTTCATGTTCTATACATTTAAAAATCAATGATTTATCTTCATCATTATTATGATATCTTACACTTATTATATTCTGTATTTGAGCATAGTACTTATTAATACTTTCGAGATCTTCAAGTATGATTTTTTCCATAAAATTAAAATACCATATAAATAATAGACTACTATATGGTAATATATTTTATGGATATTGTCATGTAAATAATGGAGATTTTAGATTTAGATAAATGGTAGGAGTTTGAGATGAATATGATTGAATTTATTTAACTTGAAGGATATCTGTTAATAAATACCCTCCCTACTTTTTTAGCTTCTTCTAAACTTTTGTATTTTTTCTATAGTGCAATACATCATTTCTATAGTGCAATGCATCATTTCTATTATTTTTATCAGCATGAGTGTTAGAAATTTATCAGAAATATTATCGAAAGTAAGTTCATTGTCCTCTTCAGTAATAAGTTCATTGTCCTCTTCAGTAATAAGTTCATTGTCCTCTTCAGTATATTCATATGTTTGATAAGATAATTCAAAATTTTCTTGTTCTGCTTGTAAAATTAATTCATAGTTATCACCAAAGCGTATATAGCATGTATTGATAAGGGGGTTTTTAATGGCTATTTTTCCTGCATTTTTAGCATCTTCTATACTCCCATAGCTTTGATAACATATTTCCTTGGCTTTATTATTTTTAGCATCAATTATCCTATTATCACAAGGAGATATAAGCTCTCCTAAATTATTTGTATAAGATAATGCGTACTCCGTGTAATTTAGAATTAACTCACCTTTAATTTCTGTACAATAAACATAAAAATCTGTTTCTACCCTTTCCTCATCTTCAGTATCAAGTCCTACTATTATAATAAATTGATAGTACTGATAATTTTTATCTTTTGATATAGTTTCTTTATCAAAAAAAGGGGAGAATTTTTCTATATCACTTTCTGGTACAAGATTGATTTCATCAATTGGAAAGTAAAAATTAACTGGAAGATGAAAGCATTTTACATACTTAAAACTAATTTGAAGGATTTCATTCTCTTCTTTATTTCTTATATACTTTTCTTCATCTTCCTCTCTTACTTTGACACATTCAAAAACTAATGATTTATCATCATTATTATAGTTTATACCTCTTATTCTCTCTCTTTGAGCATAGTGCCAATTAATACTCTCAAGATCTTTAAGTATAATTTTTTCCATAAAATTAAAATACCCTATAAATAATAAACTACTATATGGTAATATATTTTATGAATATTGTCCTGTGGATAATGGATGTTCTAGGTTTAAATCAAATAATAGAGGTTTAGGAATATATGAGTGAGAACATTATTGTAGTTACCCAAATACAAAATAAACAAGGGTACTAGTAATAATTAATGATAAAATCATTTGTTTTCTATTTTTTAATTTACTCTCTTTGTCTTATTTTTATTTTAAAAAAGCCTACTTAAAATCTTCTTTATTAAGGATATAAAGTAATTTCATTCCCATCCTCTTAATCAATACTACATAATCTTTATTACCCTTATGAGCTTCATATTTTTTATTTTTTTGAAAAGCTAATTCAAAGTCATTTTGTTCAGCTCTTAATATCAGCTCATATTTATCACCACAATGTAGATGGCATATACTCGAAGGATATCGATTAATAAATGCCCTTCCTGCTTTTTTAGCCTCTTCTAAATTTTTGTATTTTCTATAATACAATACATCATCTTTATTTTTTTTATCAGCATAAGTAAATGATTCCCCATTATGGGTATAAATAAGCTCTCCTGAATTATTTGTGTAATATAATGTATAGTTTATGTTATATAGTATTAGTTCTCCTTGAAGCTTTGCACAATAGACATAGAAATCTGTTTCTGCTCCTTCTATCCAAAAACGATAACACTGAGAATGACTATTCTCTGATTTCATATCTCTATTAAAAGAAGGTAAAAAATCTTCTAAAACACCTTCAGGAACAACTGTGATTTCATCAATTGAGTGAAAAGAACTAACTGGAAGATTAAAGTGTTTTACATGTTTAAAACTAATTTGAAGTACTTCATTCTCTTCTTCATCTTTCTCTCTTACACATTTTAAAACCAGTGATTGATTATCATTATTATATTTTACACCCTCTATATTATATATTTCTTCACAACAAACACTAATAGTTTCAAGGTCTTTAAGTATGAGAGTAGCCATAAATTAAAATACCATATAAATAAAAAACTACTATATGGTAATATATTTTATGGATATTGTCGTGTAAATAATGGAAGTTTCAGAAGCAGTAATTTAGGAAGATATGAATATGCTGAAATATATTAAAAACTTTTTTAAACCAGAGCAAAATCAAGCACCAGAAAACCCTGCTGTAATACAAGCTAAACCTATTTCTAATAATGCAATAAGAATTATTGTACCGTATTGGTTTGAAGGCACATGGGTTTTTGATGATGAAAGGGTAAACCTAATTAAAGAGCCTTTTGTGGTGGGTGTACCTGAAATGCTGGATGATTTAGTGAAAGACATCCCTAATGCAAAAACAGGTTTTCGTTTACTGTTTTCAACCACTGCTTTTCCACAATATCAACGTAAATTAGTTTGGTTAAGAGAAGAATCAGGTGGGAATTGGTACCAGTTAGAGAATACAGAAATGGAAGGCTGGCTGTGTCCTGCTTTATTCAAATATTATCAAAGTGCACCACAAGAGATTTTTATCAAAGCAGAAGCTAAAAAAAGAATATAAACGTGGTTTATTTTTAAGAGCTAAAACATGATCAATCATATCAAGATAACATCTGTTAAATTTATTCTGATTACATTTTCAAGCCCTTTATTTTTATGGGGCGTGTATAACAACTTAAACCTCTATCTAGTCAAAGCCGCTGCATTTATCACCATTTTATGTACAGTTCACATTTTTTTAAGCCTAAAAAGATCAATCAGCTTATTCTATTTAGCTTCTATTCTTGTCTATTCCTCTATGGTGATATTGCTCTCCACTTATATCATCAATCCTTATGAATTTATCAGCTCCTTTTCCTTTCTCTTATCTTGGTTCTTTCTTGTATTATTTTTTGCTGTGGCTGTAGTCATACCAGTTGTATCAAAAGCAATTGATGGGAAAGAGTAATATTAAGCTACTCTATCATTTTGTCTCTATCTTACGCAGATTTTGCCCACCAAACCCCAATATCAAAAGATATATGTTACTTTTTTCTTCCCAACTTATGCAATGTCTCTTTTAATATATCTTTTAATAGGGTAAAAGGTAAAGCAAAATAATAAAGAATAAAAACAACTGCAAATACAAAAGGAGAACAGGAGTTATTTACAATATTTTTTTCATCATCTTCATGATCTTCATTTTTTTGTAAAGCTAACTCAAAGTCATCTTCTTCAGCTTTTAAGGTCAGCTCATACTTATTACCACAATGTATATGACATATACTTGAAGGATATCTGTTAATAAATGCTCTTCCTACTTTTTTAGCCTCTTCTAAATAGTAATATATTTTATGGATATTGTCGTGTGAGGAATGGAAATTCTAGCTTTAGATAAATGGCTAGGGTTTATGATATTTTGTAGCCCAATAAAAAAATATTATCTTAACTTTATGAAATAGATCGGGGTGCGGTGGGCAAAATCCGTGCGAATTTCACAATAAAATATAGGATTGTGTACGGATTCCGCCACACCCTACTGAAAATCAGCACATTATGAATTCAAAATTAAAAATAGGTATGATAGACAGCGGTATCATTCAAGCAGAACAGCATAAGATTACAGATAGTGCTGCATTTATCATTCAAAATAAACAACTTATACAAACTCCTGCCCAAACGGATCAATTAGGACACGGTACAGAATTATGGAAAATTACCCATCAAGCTGCTCCTACCGCTAATTACTATATAGCACAAGTATTCCAACAACGTTTAAGTACCACGCCACATCAAGTTGCCGCAGCCATTGAGTGGCTTATTTTTCAAAAAGTACAGCTTATTAACTTAAGCTTAGGACTAGCAACACCTTCCCCTATTTTGGCTGAACTGTGCCAACAAGCACAGGCTGAAGGGATTTTTCTTATTGCTACAAATCCTTCTTGTGGAGAGCCTGTATACCCTGCTGCTTACCCCAATATGATACGCGTCACAGGTGATGCACGATGTCAAAAAGGAGAGATTGCCTACTTAAATACATCACATGCAGAATTTGGGGCACATGTTTATTCTGATAAGGAGAATATTAGAGGGGCAAGTGTGGCAGGTGCGTATGTTACTGCTCATTTTGCTAAACAGTGGCAAGCCAATAATGATCACAATACATGGTTAGCACGTGTACGAGAAAATGTTAACTATAAAGGCGTGGAAAAAGTAGAAGAGAGAAAAAGATAGGGGGAAGAACTGAGTTTGAAAATGATATTATAAAGATAAAACCATCAAACTCAGATAGTATAAAAACTTATACTTTCTTTAAAAAACAGGCTTTAAGTACTAATTTTGCTTTGCCTTCACGACATTCGACTTCTGAGCTGGATGTCACGCGTATATTTTTCATGGTTTTACCACGTTTTAATACAATTGAAGATCCCTTTACTTTCAGATCTTTAATCACTTGTACTGAATCACCATCACTCAATACATTACCATTACTGTCTTTTGCTTCCATAAACCACCTGTTTTTCTATTTTTCCCATCACCCAAAAAGCACAATGCCGTGTTATACACGGCATTGTGATTAACCATTATTTAACAAAATAATGACTTAACTTTTAGTCTTCTGCTTCAGGGGCTGGTGCAGGTGCAGCCGCTTCTGGTAAAGCTTCTTTAATACTTAAACGTAAACGACCTTGTTTATCCACTTCAAGTACTTTAACACGTACTTCATCACCTTCAGAAATTTCATCACGAATTTTGCTGATGCGACGGTTAGCAATTTGTGAAATATGCACTAAGCCTTCACGACTGTTTAAAATCGCAACGAAAGCACCAAAATCAGCTAAACGTGTCACTTTACCTTCGTAGATTTTACCCACGATGATATCAGCAGTAATTTCTTTAATACGACGTAGTGCTTCGTCCCCTGCAGCGTGATCTGGGCTGGCAACTTTTACAATACCGTCATCAGAAACATCAACAACAGCCCCAGTTTCTTCAGTAATACTGCGGATTGTTGCGCCACCTTTACCAATCACATCACGGATTTTTTCAGGTTTGATTTTTAAGGTCACAATACGCGGTGCATAGGCAGACATCTCTTCACGCGGTGCGTTTAAGTGGTCTTCCATAATACCCAGAATGTGTAAACGTCCATCACGCGCTTGTTCTAAAGCTTTTTCCATGATTTCACGGGTAATCCCGTCAATCTTGATATCCATTTGTAATGCAGTAATCCCTTCACGGCTTCCTGCTACTTTAAAGTCCATATCACCTAAGTGATCTTCATCACCCATGATATCGGATAAGACAACAAAATCATCGCCTTCTTTAATTAAGCCCATCGCAATACCAGAAATAGGTGTGCGTGTTGGTACCCCTGCATCCATTAAGGCTAAGCTTGCACCACAAACAGATGCCATTGAGCTAGAACCATTAGATTCAGTAATTTCAGAGACCACACGAATGGCATAAGGGAAATCTGTGAGTGAAGGTAATACAGATTGTACACCGCGTTTAGCTAAACGACCGTGTCCAATTTCACGACGCTTAGGTGTCCCCATGCGTCCTGTCTCCCCAACACAGTAAGGAGGGAAGTTGTAATGGAACATAAAGCTATCTTTATATTCACCTTCTAAGGCGTCAATCATTTGAGAGTCGCGCTCTGTACCCAGTGTAGCGACAACTAAAGCTTGTGTCTCACCACGGGTAAATAAAGCTGAACCATGCGTACGAGGTAATACACCTGTACGAATGGAAATAGGACGCACTGTTTTATTATCACGTCCATCAATACGGGGTAAACCTTGGATGATATTACCACGTACGATATCTTGTTCTAAGGAAGAAATTTCACCAGAAACTTCTTTTTCTGTCCAGTCAGCAGGGGTTTCTTCTGTGACGGTGGCAGAAAGTTGTTCAAGCACATTTTGCTGAACTTCTTTTAAGCGATCTTTACGTGCAAGCTTATCAGAAATCTCATAGGCTTCACGTACTTGTGATGCCGCTAATTCTTTAACTTTTTCACCTAATGTTTCATTAACTTCAGGTGCTTCCCATACCATAGCAGGGGTGTTAATTTCTGCAGCCAGTTCATTAATCACATTAATCACTGTTTGCATTTGCTCATGACCGTAGATAACAGCCCCAAGCATGATTTCTTCTGATAGCTCATCAGCTTCAGATTCAACCATTAATACAGCGTCGCTAGTCCCTGCAACCACGAGATCTAATAACGAGTCATCTAATTGACGAAAAGTAGGATTTAATACATATTCATCATCCATATACCCGACACGAGCGGCACCTATTGGACCATTGAAGGGAACACCAGAAATAGCGAGGGCGGCGGATGTACCTATAATGGCGGGAATGTCAGGATCGATCTCAGGATCAAGGGACATGACAGTCGCGACGACTTGTAATTCATACTTGAAATTTTTAGGAAATAAGGGGCGCACAGGGCGGTCAATTAAACGAGAAGTTAAAATCTCTTTCTCAGAAGGACGACCTTCACGTTTAAAAAAGCTACCAGGGATACGTCCAGCTGCATAGGTACGCTCTTGATAATCAACAGTTAATGGAAAAAAGTCGCCGTCAAAGGGTTTTTTCCCTGCAACGATAGCGACTAAAACAACAGTATCCCCCATAGTAACCATTACGGCACTGGTGGCTTGACGCGCAATTTCACCTGTTTCAATGGTAACGGTGTGTTGACCGTATTGAAATGATTTTTTATAAGGGGCCATCTAGTATCCTTAGCTATTGAAGAAAGCAAGCACGTAATTATGAAGTAAGCGAGCTTATTATCCTATGCAAAAAAATTAGCGACGTAAACCTAAACGAGCAATTAAATCTTGGTAACGTGCTAAGTCTTCTTTCTTTAAGTAGTCTAATAAACTACGACGCTTGTTCACCATGCGGATTAAACCACGACGTGAATGGTTGTCTTTTTTAAATTGTTTGAAGTGACCTGCTAAGCTTGTGATGTTAGCAGTTAATAATGCCACTTGAACTTCTGTAGAACCTGTGTCATTCTCACCACGTTGGTATTCTTTAACAATTTGTGCTTTTGCTTCATTTGATAAAGCCATGTAAAACTCCTGAAATATAAATAAGGTGTCACTCTAAACAGGGTATTTTAACCTTGTCCGTGAGTCTCGACAAGCATTTAGTTTAAATTTTTTTATAGGTTAATAAGTCGCTTAGGAATTATTTTCCGAATAGCGTTTACGGTTCCAATTCCCATAAATTTTTTCTCTGCATCAAATAGCTTCAGTAAGTGCTCAACAGGGTACTCATGTGTCAAACTGATGGCTTGACCATGACATAATGCTGTGGCTTGTTCACTATTTAAATACAGGCTGTCCCAATCTGTTAAGGCAGTATCAATGGGAATGAGTAAGCGGTCTAGGGCTTCCATACCATGTGTGGCACAGTGCTCTAAGGTTTCAAAATCAATCATGTTTTTGTAAGGACCTGCACCAATACGATGCAGATAACTAATATACGCACCACAGCCTAAAGCTTCGCCAATATCTTCAGCAAGTGTACGAATATAAGTCCCTTTTGAACAATGTACTTCAAATTTTAAACGATCCCCTTCAAATCCATCTAGATTAATATCGTAAATGGTAATCGGGCGGGGAGGGCGTTCAACGGTTTTTCCTTGTCTGGCTAGCTTATATAGCGTTTGCCCTTGCTGCTTTAATGCAGAGTACATGGGAGGAATTTGTTCAATATCACCAATAAATTGTGGAATCACAGCGGCAATTTTTTCCTCAGTAATCCCTTCAATACTGCGTTCTTGCAGAATTTCACCCTCAGCATCTCCTGTGCTAGAGGTTTTACCTAAAATACATTCAGCTTGATATCGCTTATCTGCATTGAGTAGATAATTAGACACCTTTGTTGCTTCACCTAAACAAATCGGCAATAAGCCACTGGCTAGCTGGTCTAAGCTGCCTGTGTGCCCTGCTTTATTGGCATTATATAATTTTTTAACATCCTGTAATGCTCCGTTAGAGCTAATACCTGCAGGTTTATGCAACAATAAAATACCGTGTACATCACGCCCATTGCGCTTGGGTCTTCTACCCATTAATGCTAGTCCTCTGCTTCGTTTTTCTTATCTGAAGCGGGTTCTTCGGGTTCAACAACCGAATCAATCAAGCGTGATAAACGCTCCCCTTCTACTGTGGAATTATCATAAATAAAGAATAATTTAGGCACAGTACGAATATTACGTATTTGTTGGGAAAGGTGATGGCGTAACATCACATTACGTTCATTTAACGCTTTTGCAACTTGCTGTTCGGTCATATTATTTGCAAAAACAGTAAAATATACTTTTGCAGTTGATAAATCAGAAGTGACTTCAACATCAGCGATGGTCAAAATACCAATATCGTGCATATTAATTTCACGACGAATAATATCAGCCAATTCACGGCGAATAAGCTCACCTACGCGCTGATTACGTTTAAATTCTTTTGCCATTTTTTATCCACTACATCATTACTATGTGGAGGCTGAAAACAGCACCGCCCCTTTGTAATCGTAACAAAGAGGCAGTGTTGTTTGACCTATATTGTGATACACAGTAGCAAAAGATTATGCTGCTATGTAAAAGGGGCTTAGGCTAAAGTACGTGCCACAGAAACACGCTCATACACCTCAATTTGGTCACCCACTTTCACGTCATTATAGTTCTTCACGCCAATACCACACTCTGTGCCTGCTTTGACTTCAGCAGTATCATCTTTAAAGCGACGTAAAGATTCTAATTCACCTTCGTAGATAACGATATTATCACGTAATACACGGATAGGGCTGTTACGTTTAACCACCCCTTCAGTCACCATACATCCTGCAACAGAACCAATCTTCGGTGAACGGAAGACATCACGTACTTGGGCAAGACCAATAATTTCTTCACGAATATCAGGGCTGAGTAATCCACTGATAGCACGTTTTACTTCATCAATGGCTTCATAGATCACACTGTAGTAGTGTAAATCAATACCTTCTTCACTGATGATACGACGTGCACTGGCATCCGCACGAACATTGAAACCAATCACAATCGCGTTAGAGGCTACGGCAAGGTTTACATCGGATTCATTAATTCCCCCGACACCGCCTGCAACAATATTTACTTTCACTTCTTCATTAGAAAGTTTGACTAATGCTTCAGATAAAGCTTCTACAGAACCATTTACATCGGCTTTTAAAACGATATTAACAGTGCTCACTTCGCCTGTTTGCATTTGTGAGAACATATTATCAAGTTTAGCGGCTTGTTGGCGTGCAAGTTTCACTTCACGGAATTTACCCTGACGGAATAGCGCGATTTCACGGGCTTTCTTCTCATCTGGAACAACAATGGCTTCATCACCTGAAGAAGGTGTACCTGATAATCCTAATACTTCAACAGGAATAGAAGGACCTGCAACGCTGATAGCGCGTCCTGTTTCATCTAACATTGCACGGACACGACCAAATTCACGCCCAGCAAGTAAGATATCCCCTTTATTTAGTGTTCCACTTTGTACTAATAAAGTGGCGACCACCCCACGTCCTTTATCTAAACGTGATTCAATCACAACAGCGCGTGCTAAACCTTCTTCAACCGTGGTCAGCTCTAAAACTTCAGCTTGTAATAATACGCCATCTAATAAAGCATCAATCCCTTGTCCTGTTTTAGCGGAGACTTCAATAAACATAACATCGCCCCCCCATTCTTCAGGTACCACTTCATGGGCAACAAGTTCTTGACGAATACGCTCAGGTTCTGCGCCTGCTTTATCAATTTTGTTGACTGCAACGATTAAGGGTACACCCGCAGCACGGGCATGTTGTACCGCTTCAATTGTTTGTGGCATCACCCCATCATCTGCTGCCACCACTAAGATAACGATATCCGTTACCTTAGCACCACGGGCACGCATTTGAGTAAAGGCAGCATGTCCCGGTGTATCTAAGAAGGAAATCATGCCTTTAGGTGTTTCTACATGGTAAGCACCAATATGCTGGGTAATTCCCCCTGCTTCCCCTGCTGCAACACGAGTTTCACGAATGTGATCTAATAAAGAGGTTTTACCGTGATCAACGTGACCCATAATAGTGACAACAGGTGCACGGCTGACTTGCTCACCGATTAACTCTTCTTTATCTAATGCTTCTTCTAATGCATTTTCTTTTAATAGAACAACGGTGTGACCCATTTCTTCTACAACAATACTTGCAGTCTCTTGGTCAATCATTTGGTTAATAGTAACCATTGATCCCATATGCATCATTGTTTTAATCACTTCTGCCGCTTTCACAGACATTTTTTGGGCTAAATCTGCAACACTAATTGTTTCAGGTAAGCTTACTTCATGCACAATTGGAGCAGTTGGTTTTGTAAAACCATGAGGTTGCACAACACCGCGATCTTGTTTGCGTCCGCGTTTATTACGCCCTTTACGCTTCGCATTTAATGAATCTAAACTACCTTCTTTATCATTGCGGCGTTTATCATGACGTTTTTTCTTGCCCTTCCCATCTTTTCCAGGGGCGGCATTACTTGGTGCAGGTGCACCATTATTGATAGCTGGGGCAGCTTTATTACCTGTTGCTGCTGGTGCGCCAGCAGGACGAGGACGACGATTTGCCCCTGCCCCTGTGCGTTCTTGACGCTGTCCATTAGTAGAACTAGAGCGTTTATTCTCTGTTGCTGCTTTAGGCGCTGGTTTCGGTTCAGGTTTTGGTTTCGCCTTTACAACAGCCGTAGCTTTAATTTCAGTTTTACGTTGAGGACGTGTTTTAACTTTTACTGTTGCTTTAGCTGAGTTAGTCGCAGAGCTAACATTTGTACCACTTTTAGCAGCTTCCTTTTTCAAGGTTTCTTTACGTGCTTTAGCTTCTTCACGGGCTTTCATTTCAGCTTTACGTGCAGCCGCTTTTTTCGCTTTTATTTCTGCTTGCTTAGCTTTCTTTTCAGCCTCTGCTTTAGCACGAATTTCTTCTTCAATACGTGCTTTTTCTTCCGCTTCTACTTTTGCAGCATCTTCAGCTTTTGTTTGTTTACGTAAAATTTCTGCTTCAAATTCACGTAATGTTAAAGCTTGTTGCTCTTCTTTTGACGTAAATAAGGGGCTTAATTCAGGTGTTTTTTTCTCACCCCCAACAATACTGCGTTTTTCATAGCTACGTTTTTTACGAACTTCTACACTCACCGTTTTAGGGGTACCTTGTGTCCCTGTTGGTAATTGAATTTCGCTATGTACTTTACGTTTTAGTGTCACTTTTTGTGAATCATCATCATCTTTATTTGCATTTTTCATATCATTACCATGAATATGACGCAAATGCGCTAATAATTGTTTCTTTTCACCTTCAGAAATATTATCACTTGGTTTTTTTGCAGCCACTCCTGCATCACCTAATTGTGAAAGTAAGCGTTCCAGTGGAATATCTACCACATCTGCAAATTGTTTAACAGTCACTTCAGCCATACTAGTTCCCCATTCATTGAATTCTGTTCAAGTCCTCAGCTCGTTAACATCATTTAGTATGGAGGGGCTGGAATGAAATATTACGTTGGCTGGTAATATCCGCTACTTTTTACCCACTACTTAAAATCAACGATTAGGTGATTTATACTAAACATGCTTGTGTCGTCATAGGTTCATAGACCGACACCTTTGATGTATGCATATTGGACAATGTTAATCATTTTCAAACCACGGTGCACGTGCGGTCATAATAAGTTCACCTGCTTTTTCAGCGTCTAAACCTTCCAGTTGAACAAGTTCATCAATGGATTGTTCAGCCAGGTTTTCCATGGTCACAATGCCACGGCTAGCTAGTGCGCGTGCTAATTCGTCGGTGATACCTTCCATTGCTAATAAGTCATCGGCAGGTTCACTATCACCTAACTGCTCTTCACGTGCTATTTCACGTGTCACCAGTGCATCTTTAGCGCGTTCACGTAATTCGTGGACTAAATCTTCGTCAAAGGCTTCAATTTCAAGCATTTCTTCAAGGGCAACATAAGCCACTTCTTCAATGTTTGAAAAACCTTCATCAATTAAAATATTGGCAAGCCCGTCGTCCACATCAAGGTGCTCTTTGAACAAGTTACGTAAAACGCTATTTTCTTGTTCATGTTTTTCATTGGCTTGTGATTCAGTCATCACATCTAAACGCCACCCTGTTAACTGACTTGCTAGGCGTACATTTTGTCCGCCTCGCCCAATGGCTTGAGAGAGTTGGTCTTCACGTACCGCAACATCCATGCTGTGTGTATCTTCATCTACGACAATCGAGACGACTTCAGCAGGAGACATTGCATTAATTACAAATTGAGCAGGGTTTTCATCCCAGAGGATAATATCAACCCGCTCTCCTGATAATTCATTTGATACAGCTTGTACGCGTGAGCCACGCATTCCCACACATGCGCCAATTGGATCAATGCGTTGATCAATTGTGGTCACCGCAATTTTAGCGCGTGAGCCTGCATCTCGTGCAGCAGTGATAATTTCAATCACATTTTCGCCAATTTCAGGCACTTCAAGTGTAAATAAAGCGGTGAGTAATTCAGGTGCAGTACGGCTCAAATACAACTGAGGGCCGCGTTGCTCTGCTTGAACTTTATATAAATACCCACGTAAACGATCCCCAGGGCGCACTGCTTCACGCGGGATCATATCTTCACGCTTAATTAACGCTTCGGCATTACCGCCTAAATCTAAAATAATGTTGCCGCGTTCAATGCGCTTAATCACACCACTGAGTAATTCCCCTTGGCGATCAACATAGGCATCAACAATTTGCGCACGTTCTGCTTCACGGATTTTTTGTACAATCACTTGTTTGGCAGTTTGTGCACCAATACGGTCGAAATCAATAGATTCAATTTCTTCTTCAACAAAATCCCCGATATTGATATCTGTACCGTAATCATCAGCTTGTTCCAAGCTCATCTGACAAGAAGGATTTTCTTGATTTTCAGCGGCTTCTTCAACTACTTCCCAACGACGATAGGTAGTATATGCCCCTGTATTGCGGTTAATCACAACACGGACATGAATATCATTGTTATAGCGTTTTTTGGTAGCACTGGCTAATGCACATTCCAATGCATTGAAAATAACGCTTGGATCCACGCCTTTTTCATTGGATACTACATCAACAACCAGTAGAATTTCTTTATTCACAAATGGCTACCTCTATACTGTATAGCTTATTTGATTGCACGATTATTCACTATTTATCTTTCAGTACAACAGGTACTAAACGTGCTTTATCAATGGCATTAAAAGGAAGTACAAACTCTTCCCCATCTAAATTAATAATTACAGTGTCATCTTCAACACCGCGTAACATCGCATTATTAAATGTACGACGATTTGATTCTTCTAATGGATAACTGAGCTTGACATTGATTTTATGTCCAATAAAACGCTCAAAATGTGCCAAGGTATAGAGTGGGCGATCTAAACCCGGTGAAGACACTTCTAATACGTAATCACCCGCAATAGGATCTTCCACATCTAAAATACCACTGATGTGGTAACTCACTTGACTGCAATCATCCAATGTGATGCCTTCTTCGTTCTCTACATCTAAATAGAGGCGAACAATAGCGCCTTGTCGTCCACGGGAGAGACGCTCTACCCCGATAAGTTCATAACCCAGCCCGATGACAGTGGGTTCAAAAAGAGCCTGCAACTTTTTATCTAACAAGGTATTTTTTCCAATTCATCTTACTATTTAAGATTGCCTTTGCCGTATCAAAGTGAGTGGTATTTTATGCACTGCAATCATTAAATTAAGGTATCTATTACAAATAAAAAATGGGCGCAAGGCCCATTATTTTAGTTTTATTAACATAGTGTTATTTATTATGTATAGAACTATTCATTAATATATGTTCTCAATACTTAATTAAACATATATTTCTTTACATAAAAAATATCTCAAATATGCTATAAACTATGACAAACTATTTTTATAATAACTATAGTTATAAAAATTATTTGCTGTCAAAATCATCATGATTGATGAGTCGGTGTATTTTTTGATTATTTGTTTCATGAACTATGAACAAATCACATTGATTAAAAAAGCCCCTGATGGCAGGGGCTTTTTTAATTAAGACGTATCAATTAAATAACTTACCCATTTTAAAATATATTATGTTTTGTCGCAACTTATTTTTAATGTAAATAAACTAATATATTTGTTAATTTTTATATATAAGCCGTTTATATCCCAATAATTATTTATTTTAAAAAATAAAATAACCATTTATTTGCAAGCATTTAAACCCTTATTGTTATTATTTAAAGAAAGCTATACATAATAACAAATGTTTTTATATTTCAAATAGTTGAGCAATAGAGTAATGAAAAGAGCAGCCATTTTACTATCTGTCTGTGGTGTATTATGTGCAATAATGGCATTAAGTTACTATTACAGCAGTCACTATTTTTTAAATAATGCAATAACCAGCATAGGTACGATTATTGATTTTGAGAAAGTTGAAAGCTTTGATGAAACAGGATCTGCTATTGAAGTGCAATTCTTTCCTATGATTGAATTTAATGATACCCAAGGACAAGCAGTTCAATTTGTCGCAAATATTAGTGAAGATAATCCACAACAAAAAAAAGGGACACAAGTTAATATTTTATACTTAGCTGAACAACCACATAAAGCTAAAATTTATAGTTGGCAATCATTATGGCTAGAAACTGTCGTCTTGGTGCTCTTCAGCCTTGTTTTTTTCACAATGGCGGCTTTTCGTTTCTATCGTTAACCACTTTTATTACAGTCAATAAAAAATAACGCTTTGGCTAAATATCAGCAAAGCAATAGTTAAAAATAAGCGATACAGTGAGGACGAAAGTCATTAAAAACTAATCAACACTATAAGTTTATTAATATTTTTATACTATACACTGATTTCATAACTGATTATAATACCGTTTTTACTCATCAGATAAATCAGTAGGCAGTGTGAATGGTTGAAGGTATCCAAGAGTTTGAAGCAATTTCCATGAAAATAGGCTTAACCGTGCTGATTGGGTATATGATATTTATTGTATATGATTTGGCAAAAAAATCTAAAGCTGGTAAATATGGTTATATCGCATTATTTGGTGGTTTATGCTTAGGTTTATTTGGTTTTATAGCCAAAGGGGTGATTACCCATATGTTAGATATTCAATGATAACCCAAAATTAAGTATTCACCCTGTTGTAGCAGTGTTGCATGCAACACTTTGGCACTGACCATTATGTCGGGGGAGGGAGGTGTGATTTGTAGAATAGGTTGGTACTGAGGAATAAAGACTTTGTATACAGCATCTCTAAGACATGTCAAATCATAGCTCACAAGTACAGACATAATTTATTTCACTCTACTGTGTAATATTCAATTAACAGCATAATAAAACCAAGTGTATTATTTATGGATAAAGCTACTATTAAAGTCGTTTGTTTTGATTTAGATGATACACTTTGGTCAGTTGATTCTGTCATCCCTTATGCAGAAAATACACTTTATACGTGGTTACAAACCCATTACCCACGTATCACACACCGTTATGGCAAAAAAGCATTAGAGCAATTACGCCACCAATTTATAAAAGAAAATCCCAAATTTCTCAATGACCTAGGCTTACTACGTAAACATCTACTTGCTTATGTTGCCCAACAAGTTGGCTACTCTGATGAACTGGTCGACCCTGCTTTTGAGGTATTTTTAACTGCTCGCCATAATGTAACCTTATATACAGATACCTTACCTTGTCTTCATTATTTACACCCTCATTACACATTATGTTCACTCACTAATGGCAATGCAGATGTGAATAACATCCCCGCTTTACAGCCTTTTTTCCAGCTAAATTTGCAAGCTTGTCATGTTAATGCCGCAAAACCTGCCCCTGAATTATTTCATGCTGTTTGTGAACATTTTTCTGTACACCCCAGCGACGTAATACATATCGGGGATAATAAAATTGCGGATATTCAAGGGGCTCATGATGTGGGAATGCAGACTATCTGGCTTAATCGTCACTATCAAAAATGGGATCAGCGTCACTTTTCCCCTACAGCTATTATTCACTCATTAACAGAAATCAAAGACATTCTCATAAGGTGATCTTGATAAGCTGAGTACAAAACTATGTCTACGCCTTCTTATTCTACGCGACAATTACACTGGTACGATTTCCATTTATTCTTCATTTTGGCTGTGCTTGCAGGCTGTGGTTTAATTTATGAATATTTAATGTCACATTATGCAGGGCGTGTACTGGGTGCCATTGAAACTGTTATTTTTGGCATGATTGGGGTGATGATTGTTGCAATGGGAATTGGGGCTTTTTTAGCCCGTTATATCCGCTGCCCTTTTACAGGTTTTGCATGGCTAGAAGTCATTATTGCCCTTTTAGGCAGTCTCTCAGTCTTAATTATTGCTACCATTATTTCATTTAGTTATACCTTTCCTTTTGTCATTGCAAAAAATTTTGGTTTACCCCCTGATTTAGTTCCCTCAGGGGGGCTTATCGAATTAATGAAAATGCTCGCTAATACTACACCTTATATCATGGGATTTATTATTGGCGTGTTAGTGGGTATGGAGATTCCGCTGGTAGCACGGGCGCGTGAAATTCTCCATCAACAACATTTACAGCATAACGCGGGGGCGATTTATGGCGTTGATTATATCGGAGCAGGTATTGGTGCCGTTATTTGGGTAGGCTTTATGTTAGCACTGCAACCTTCTTTTGCTGCTGTCCTCACCGCCAGTGCTAACCTTATCATTGGTTTTTTATTCTATGCCCTTTTTAGAAAACGGATTCGTTATGCCACCGCATTATTATTAGTACATTTTGCAGCCGCTTTTATACTGGTATGTGTTGGCGTTTATGGGCAAAAATGGGAAATGCACCTTGAAGATTTACTCTATCAAGATAAAGTGATTTACCGTAAAAATACGCCTCATCAACACCTAGTGCTCACTGAGCGCATTATGAACCCCCAACAACCCAGCATTCTCTCTTTTTATATTAATGGGCGTTTGCAATTTTCTAGCTATGATGAGCAAATTTATCATAGTATGCTGGTTTATCCTGCTATGGCAGCCTCTGCACGACATGAAAATATATTAATTATTGGCGGTGGGGATGGCTTAGCCATTCGCGAAGTATTACGCTGGCAACCTAAAAATGTCACCTTATTAGATATTGATATTTCAGTGGTTAAGCTCTTCAGTGAACCTGTGGTATTTGATGGTAATGTGATCAATAAACGCTTATTAAAAATGAATAATTATGCTTTTTCTGATCCACGTGTACATGTACACCTTGGTGATGCCTTTTTAACAGTAAATGAACTACTGGCAACTAACCAATCTTTTGATACCATTATTATTGATTTACCTGACCCTGGGCACCCTGATTTAAGCAAACTTTATTCAGCGCGCTTTTATGGCAAGTTATTAACCTTGTTATCAGGTGATGGTTCAATGGTGGTACAATCTACCTCTCCTTATCATGCTAAAAAAGCCTTTTTAAGTATTGGTAAAACAGTGAAACATGCAGGGTTTAAGCATGTAGAGCAATACCACCATAATATTCCAAGCTTTGGAGAATGGGGGTGGACCATTGCAACCAAGCAAGGTGTGTCAGCCACAACACGCATTAAAAGATTACCAGAATTAACGGTAGATGATACATGGAGTTCACGTGAAAAAATTCTTTCAGCTTTTGTATTTAGTAAAAACTTTTTTGCTGAATTAGACAGTATTGCTATTAATCGATTAGGAACCCAATCAGTTTATCAATACCATCATCAAGGCTGGGAAGAAGAACAGGGTATTTATAAACCTTAATTAAAATTAAATAAATACATGATATTAGCAGCATTTATTTCTTAGTTGCTAATATCATACCTTCCTTTATACCTGCTTTATTTTCCTCCCTCCTCTCATTCCATATACTTCACAATTAAATATCCTTAAACAAGCTCTACGCTTAAAACTAAATAGATACCGCCTTCATAATAGATTTAAATTCAGTATCAAAGTATTACCATACATGCTGCTACAGCAGACTGACTGCATAATTTCAACATATAATATCAGTTATTAATTTTAGAGAAGTGGTATATTTTTTATGAACGCGCTCATTTTATGCTTGCAAATATTTTTTATCACAATTATAATGAGCACGCTCACTTAAAAAGGCTGGGAAATGAGAATAAGCCAACAAGCAAAACAAGAAAATCGCAATAAAATTTTAAAAATAGCAATGGAGCTCTTTGTTAATAAAGGGTTTGAAGACACAACAACCCGCGATGTGGCACAAGCCACAGGGATGGCAACGGGAACATTGTTTAATTACTTTCCCAGCAAAGAAACGCTTGCTATGCATATGGTACGTAGGGCTTTACAGCAAGGCTATAAAGATTATAAACAGCGAAAAATAGGCAATGAAAGCTTAAATGAAGAACTGTATTTGTTTATTTTTTCAGGTTTACGCAAACTGAAACCTTATCACTCTTTTTTAGGTCCTGTTTTTGAGCGTTCATTAAGCCCTTTTCCTAGAAAAACATTATGTATGGAAGGGGAGATAACAAAGCAAAACCACTTACATGCTGTTACTCATATTATTAATTCACATGGATTTGATATGAGTGAAAATACAATGATCAGTACAATGTATTGGTCTGTTTATCTTGGTATTTTAGCTTTTTGGGTGAATGATGAATCACCCAAGCAACAAGAAAGCCATGCATTTATTGATTATGCATTGCATTTTTTTGTGCAAGCTATTTCAGGAACAGAGCTTAATTTAGGAATTAATAATGCAAAATAGCCTTTCAAGCGATAAGCAGCAAATAGATGAAACATTATTAAAATTACTTCCTAAAACAGCGAAAAATGATCCAAAAGCAGAAAAACTTGCATCTTTTTTACATCAAATTACTTATAAAAAAATACCCACTAGCTCTTTTTCACGCATGTGGTTATTAGGTTCATTACATACCAAAGTTGCAGCAGGATATTTAGCCTATTGGTTTAAAAGTCGTTTTGCAGATGAAGATAAAAAAAATAATTTAAAAAATGAAGTACATTTAGCAACGGCTCTACAACTATTTGGGACAATGGGGTATTTACGCGGGGCAGTACTAAAAATTGGACAAACCTTAGCAAATTTTCCTGAACTCTTGCCTGATCAATTTGCAGAAGTACTTGATTCATTACACTTTGAAGCCCCTGCTATGCATTATTCTATGATTCGTGAAGTATTTTTAGATGAATTTGGTGCTGAACCAGAACAACTATTTGCAAAATTTGAACAAAAAGCTTTTGCAGCAGCTTCCTTAGGGCAAGTTCATCGTGCCACTTTACATACAGGGGAGACAGTGGCGGTTAAAATCCAATATCCCAATATTGCCCAAACAATTAAAAATGATATACGTAATTTACGTTTATTATTACAACCATTGCGCTTTACTGATGAGTGGACAAGTTTACATGCAAAGCTAGAGGATATTGAAAAAGTTTTATTGCAAGAGGCTGATTATTTACAAGAAGCTAATTTTTACCAGCAAGCGGCTGAAATGTTTCAAAATAATGAAAAAATAGTGGTTCCTAAAGTATTTACTTCATTTACTCGCACATGTGTCCTAACCACTGAGTATTTAGCTGGCGTACACCTTAATGAATTTTTGGCTCAAAATCCTAGCCAAGCACAGCGTGATGATTTTTGTCATTTACTCACTGTAAGTAGTTTACGTCCTTATTATCAACGCAAATGGTATGCCGCTGATCCCCACTCAGGTAATTTTATTTTTATGCCTGATGGGCGTTTAGGGCTAATTGATTTTGGCTGTATACGTGTCATGACAGATCAAGAATGGGCAATCAATTGTGAAATGGAACAGGCTTTTATGGTCAATAATGAAGCTAAAATTGAACAACTTTTAGCCAAAGCCAGTTGGTTTGATTCTCCTAAAGATATGCCAGCAGAACATTTATCATTGATAAAGCACTTTAGTCTATGGCTACTTGCTCCTTGGAAAACAAAAGGTAAAGTGAATTTTGGAAAAAAAGAATTTTACCTTGATGGTATGAACTGTTTTATTAAGTTGATGCGCAAAGGGTATACACGTGGTGCCCCTGTTTATTTATGGAGTAATCGCTCTATTTTAGGTTACCGTGTAATGGCATATCGTTTACAAGGTTACACTGACTTTAATACTATTTTTCAACAAGAATTTCCATTACGTTATCCATCATAGTTTGCATGATTTTGATTAACAGTTATTATCAGTATTTATTTAATGATAAGAGGGATAGCTTATGAAGCAATTAAGTGATCGTGTTGAAGCTTTTTTTGCTGCATTTGGGCGGTGGATTTTTCAGAATGCAATTAAAACAATTCTTGTAATACTGCTTGTAACAATTGGATTTGCCAGCCAATTACCAAATTTAGTTATTGATACACGAAATGAAGCTTTTTTCTTACAACATGATGATACTTTATTACAATACAATGCATTTCGCGAACAATTTGGTAAAGATGAATCGTTTGCGTTGGTGATACAGCCCCCTGATATTTTTTCCACTGTATTTTTAGAAAAATTACAACGTTTTCATAATGAGCTAGCTGAAAATGTGCCTTATGTTGATGATATTAACAGCTTAATCAGTGCACGCCATACCTATGGAAAAAAGGATGAACTCATTGTAGGCGAGCTACTGGAAACAATCCCACAAACAGCAGCAGAAATCGAAATATTAAAACAGCAGGTACTCAGTAATCCTCTTTATGTAAACCAACTTATTTCAAAAGATGCCAAGTTTACCACCGTATTAGTTAAACCTTTTGTCTATGTCCCAGAACCAGAAGTAGATGTATTGGCTGCTTTTGATGAGAGCCCTACGAGTAATATAGAGCTTAAACAAGCTTATTTAAGTAATGATCAATACTTAGAAATGAATACGGCTGTAGAACAAATTGTTGCAGAGTTTCAAGCAGATGATTTTAAAGTATATATCACAGGACTACCTGCCATTCTCAGTAATTTAGATGAAGGTATCCGTCATGCCATGGCAACCTTAATTCCGATTAGTTATGCGTTAATTATAGGATTTCTATTTTTTATGTTTCGGCGATTTTCTGGGGTGATTTATCCTGTCATTATTGTCAGTTTAAGTACCTTAGTAACCATGAGTCTTATCCCGATTTGTGATGCAACCTTAAACCATATTACTAAAATTATTCCTACTTTTATTATGGTGGTGGGGATTGCTGATGCGGTACATATTCTAGCTATTTTTTATCGGCATTATGAACAAAATGGAGATAAAGAGGCGGCAATTGTCTTTGCTTTAGGGCACTCTAGTTTAGCTATTTTAATGACCAGTTTAACCACAGCTGTTGGGCTTTTTTCATTTAGTTTAGCGGATGTTGCCCCTGTTTCTCAATTTGGTTTAATCACACCATTGGGTGTTCTATTAGTGTTTGTATATACAGTTGTTTTATTACCTGCTTTGATTGCTGTATTCCCACTAGGAAAACCAACTAAACAAAGTGGACGACATAGTCAACGCCTTGATGATTATTTAGGTAAAGTTGCTCATTTTTCCTGTCACCACCCCTATAAAATACTATTTTTTAGTGCATTATTAATTGCCGTATCTGCTGTGGGAGTGAGCAAGTTAGAACTTGTACATAACCCACTTAAATGGTTCCCTGATGATGCCCCTATTTTGGAAGCCACAAAAGTTATTGATGATAATATGGGGGGAAGTGCCACTTTAGAGGTGGTCATTGATACAGGGAAACCGAATGGCTTGTATGACCCTGTGCTATTAAAGCAACTTTCTGAATCCGTAAAATTCATTGAAACATTAGAAATGGATGAGATTTATGTTGGTAAGGCATGGAGCTTGGATAGTATTGTAAAAGAAATCAATCAAGCCTTAAATGAAAATAAAGCAGAGGCTTACCGTATTCCTGATGATCGTTTATTGATTGCCCAAGAATTATTTTTATTTGAAAGCAGTGGCAGTGATGACTTAGAAAAATTTGTTGATACCGAGTTAAGTAAAGTACGTTTTACCTTAAAAACCCCTTTTGGTAATGCTTACCACTATCAACCTATGGTAGATACAGTAACACAGCACTTTATAACACATTACCCTCATAGCAAGGTTACCGTCACAGGTGAAACATCCTTAAGTGTCAAAATGGTATTAAATGTCATTAGTTCAATGATAAAAAGTTATACCCTATCATTAATATTAATTACTGCATTAATGATTGTACTCATTGGACAAATTCGTTTAGGTATTATCAGTATGGTACCTAATTTAGTGCCTCTTTTTATCGTCGCAGGCTTAATGGGTTGGTCGGGTGTACCATTAGATTTTGTCACCATGTTAACAGGTAGTATTGCGATAAGTTTAGTTGTGGATGATACGATTCATTTTATGCATAATTTCCGCCGTTATTTTGAGCAATCAGGGGATGTAGAGTATGCAGTACGTGAAACACTGCTCACCGCTGGGCGCGCTATTTTAATTACCAGTGTAGTGTTAGCTGTTAGCTTCTTTAGTTATATTCTGGTGGAAATGAAAAGTACAGTTTATTTTGGACTTATCTCAGGTGGTGCAGTGGTATTAGCTCTATTATCTGATTACTTTTTAACCCCCGCATTATTAACAATAGTATTACGTAGACAAGTACAAAAATATCCTCTTCCCGCTTCTGCAAAAGCATGAGATTCATCTATATGAAAAATTTTTTATTTATTGCTGTATTACTCAGCAGTGGCTTAAGTGGTTCATTGACTGTGTATGCAGAAGAGAACCAAGCCCGTGCCATTATGGAAAAAGTCGATGCACGTGATGATGGTGATAATCGTACCAGTGATATGAAAATGGTATTGATTGATAAACATGGTAAAAAACGTACATGGGATATTCATAGTTTTAGCCAAGATAAAGGGGAAGATAGCTTATCTTTATTATTTTTTAATGCCCCTGCTGATTTAAAAAACACAGGGTTTTTAACATGGGATTATAAAGCACCCAATAAAGATGATGATCAATGGTTATACCTGCCTGCATTGCGTAAAACAAAACGTATTGCCAGCAGTGATAAAAGTGGCAGTTTTATGGGATCCGATTTTAGTTACTCTGATTTAACAGAACCTGTGATAGATGATTATCGCTATACCTTAAAAAAAGAAATGAAGGTAGCAGAACATAAGGTATGGGTAATTGAAGCCATTCCACGTAATCAAGCAGTGATTGATGAAACAGGGTATAGCAAATCATTGTTATTAGTTCGCCAAGATAATTATGTCATTATCCGTAGTGTGTCATGGTTAAAAGGGAGTCATGATTTGAAATATATGGATGTCAAAAAACTGAAAAAAATTGATGGTATTTGGGTGGCAACAGACATACATATGACCTTAAAGCGTGCGAAAAAAACCCGCCATAAAACAATTATGAGCATTAGTAATATACAGTTTAATCAAAAACTTGATCCCAACACATTTACTATTAGACAGCTAGAAAAAGGGCTTCATTAATATCAATATTTCAGCTTACCCTGAAAAAATCATGTAAAACTTCTAATTAAGCTTAAATTACTGGGATAATAGTTCCCCTGTAATACACACTTTTTTAGGACGATCAACATGAAAAGTACTCAGCTCTTAGTTTTAATCATGCTATGGGGAGCTGTTACCACAGCCTCTTCTGATACATTGGAAAATGTCTTAGATGGGTTTGATAAAGCTGATAATTCTTCTGATGCTTTAGAGGTATTAGAGAACTTTGATGAACAGGAAGTTCCTGCTGAAAGTTTAGAAGTGTTAGATGGATTTGATGGGCAACCAACTAATTTAATGACTGAGGATACTGTAACAGAGAAATCTAACATGACTTCTATACAAATTAGTGGCTGGTCTAAATTAGTGGGGATTTGGAATATTGCCCATCATGCTACTGAAAAAGAGCACACAGATTGGCGAGGTTTATCACGTTTACGTGCTGAATTATTAATTGAAATGCGGGCAAAGCTACCGTATTCATGGCAATTTTTTGCCAGTGGTAAAGCTTTTCATGATGTTGCCTATACATTAAATGGGCATGATCAGTATAGCAATGAAGTATTAGATAATTATGAAACAGAATTAGAGTTGCGTGAATTGTATGTATCTAAGGCACTTAACTCTCATATTGATCTAAAACTTGGGCGACAAATTTTAGTATGGGGGCGTTCTAGTAATCTACGTGTAACAGATATTTTAAACCCATTAGATATGCGTGAATTAGGTTTAACCGATATTGAAGACTTGCGCTTACCTGTCACTATGTTACGCCTTGATAGTTATTATGATGTTTGGCAGTTTACTGCTGTTGTGATACCTGAAAAACGCTTTGAAAAATTACCTATTTTTGGGCATGATTTTTATGCAGGGCAGGCGCGCCCCCCTGCTGACATAAAACCCAATAATACACTGTCAAATATGGAGTATGCAGCAGCTTTAACAGGAACATTCAGTGATTGGGATTTTTCGCTATATTGGGCACATGTTTATGATGATAAAGCCTATGTACAACGTCAAAAAGACGACACACCACAATTAATACATAATCGTTTAAAAATGTTGGGGGGGGCAGGTAATTTTGTATTGGGGAATACCTTATTATTTGCAGAAATTGCCCATTTATCAGGAGTGCAATTTTCTTATTTACCTTCAGAAGACTTTTCACGTACAGATGTATTAATAGGACTTGAGTACTCAGGACTGACTAATACAACCTTGAGTATTGAAGCTGCTAATCAACACTTACATCATTTTAATGCACAAGCTCATCAAGCCATTGCTAAAAAAGATAGCTTTCAATGGGTATTTCGCTTTAATCGTAAATTTTTACGAGAGCAACTTTCTTTTACATGGTTTGCCTTATTTGATGGTTTGAAAGGACAAGGGGGAGGCGTACAACGTTACCAACTTGATTATGATATTGCCTCAGCACTCTCTGTATCAGGTGGGGTGGTACTGTATCACGGTGGTACACATCAATCTTTTCAAGATATAGCAAATAATGATCGTTTATTCTTTGAAATAAAATATAGTTTTTAACATCTCTCACAACAACGGCTTTGTATGGCAACTTATCCCGTTTAGTTTGTGATAATACTTAACTTTACTGATTAAAATCTGAGGGGATTTTATGTATTTGTGTTGGTCTAAAATACGTGTACGCACGAAACTAACAGGGCTTTTTGCAAGCTTAGCTTTTTCATCTTCATTATTAGCAGGTGCAAGCTTTGATTTAGAAACAAATCAGCTAAACATACCACTGCTTGTCATTGGAGAAAACACTTATAAAGCCACTTTACAAGAAACTGAAACAGGTGAGTTTATATTACAAGAGCTCAGTGCGCTCAATAGTATATACCGCTCTCCAAATCCACCCAGTGCTAATCTTTCAGAATCACGAATGACAATTCCTCAGATTAATGTGGTGGGATTTTCACAAGGTTTTCAGGCTAATTTAACCTTTGATGCTGACCGTGATCCTGTTGCTTTTTCATTGACTGAATTATCAGAAGCTCCTTTTAGCTATACAACACGTTCATCACGCTATGTCATCATGCCAGATGGTGTCGGGATTGCTATAGATATATTTTTACCGCCTAACATAGAAGGTAAACCTGTCCCCACTTTATTAAAAGCCACCCCCTATTGGCGCGCCCCTGAGATTAAACAGCCTGCTATTGCCGAGTTTCTTATTGGTGATTTAGGTTTAATTGATCCTGCCTCAAAAGAAGCTGCATTCTGGGCAGAAAAAGGCTACGCCTTAGTGGTGATGGATGTACGCGGTCGTGGTGCATCAGGGGACAGTGCGCCCTATCCTTTTAATAAAAAAGAAATTGCTGATTATGGTGAAGTGATCACATGGATCAGCCAGCAGCCTTGGTCAAATGGTCAAGTTGGCGCATATGGGGTGTCTTATGTTGGGAGTACAGCAGATTGGATGACAACCTTAAATAATGAGGCACTGGTTGCCGTTTCCCCGCGTTTTTCTGATTATGACTTATATGAACATGTGATCGTCCCTGGGGGGATTCGCATGACCAACTTTGTTAATGCATGGCAGGAAGAACAAGGATTTTTAGATAATAATCAACTCTGTTCACTTTATGAAGCAGAAGATGCCAGTGAATGCCAAATGGTCACAGAAGTATTTGGTGGTATCAAACTTGTTGATAATGATCACAGTTCTGTACAACGTGATGCTGCGCTCAACACACATAAGGAAAATGGTAAAATTGATGAATTACTTGCCACAATCCAAGATAAAGATCAGCCACTTGTTGCAGGTTATCCAGAATCAAGCTTAATGCATTTAGACCCCAGTCAAGGCAAAGCGGCTACCGAAACCAGTGGTACACCTTATTTTTCATGGGCTGGTTGGTTAGATGCTGGCACAGCAGATGGGGCATTACGACGTTTTAAACATTATAGTAATTCACAACAAGTGATTATTGGTGCATGGGATCACGGGGCTGAACAAGATGCAAACCCTTATCGTGAAAAAGAGTATCCCATAGAAGAAAGTCGTGAAGTACAGTATGAAATGCTTTCAGAATTCTTTGATATGCATATGCAAGATGAAACCCCAAGCCCTTCCACTCATGTTGTAAAATATTACACCATGAATGAGAATATGTGGAAAACCACAGAGGTATGGCCACCTGAAGACATGACAGCAACCTCCTTTTATTTTCATGCAGAAGGAGAGCTGAGTAAAGCAGAACCAAAAGGGGATGGTATACGTAGTTATAATATTGATTACACAGCGACCACAGGAGAGTTAAACCGCTGGGCAACCCAAGCAGGGACGGAGGATGTGTATTATGGTGATCGCCAAACCAGTGATACAAAATTACTGACTTATGATACTGCGCCATTAAATAAAATTGTTGAAATTACAGGGCACCCTGAAATTTATCTTCGTCTGAGTGCGAATACAGATGATTTAGCTATTTATGCTTATCTGGAAGATGTTGCGCCTGATGGCAGTGTGACCTATATCACTGAAGGGCAATTGCGTGCAATGCATCGTAAAGTACGTGATGATTTACCCTTAGCAGGTTATGGGGTACAACACAGTTATTTAACAGAAGATAAACAAGCTTTAATACCTGATGAAGTGGTGATGATGGCGTTTACTTTACAACCTACATCAGTACGGATTAATAAAGGGCATAAAATACGTATTGCGATAGCAGGACATGATGATGGCAACTTTGAGCGAGTCCCCGCAGAAGGAAATCCAACAGTCACGTTCTATCATGATGAAGCCCAACCATCTTACCTTGTATTACCTATGCAAGAAATTGAAGAGGTAGTACAGCCTTAATTTTAATTGGGTGTTTTTAGGTATAAGCAGGAGAGTATTTATTTTATCTATAAAGTAAAATGTGAATTAAGAGCTAATTCTTAAAAAGCTCCAAAAAAATATAGCTGCTGCAAGCCGTCCAAAAATATGAACCATAAGACCAGCAGTAGAGCGGACTTTACTTGCTAATTCTATACCTGAAACT
>Ga0193950_1000052_pt1 | contig 40327 bp, 38 predicted proteins | sample BB_1_MG_FD_144485 | JGI IMG/M metagenome (GOLD analysis project Ga0193950, IMG submission 144485) | Microbial mat bacterial communities from the Broadkill River, Lewes, Delaware, United States - BB_1_MG | ecosystem: Environmental > Aquatic > Freshwater > River > Microbial mats | place: USA...
TCAGGTACCGGCACAGGCACAGCCAGCGGTACAGCCAGAGCAGGTCGCTGCTCCGTCTGTTGCGGCACCTGCGCCTGCGCCGGTAGCTGAGCGTCCACCGGCACCGGTTTCTGAGCATATCTCTCAACCCACGTCGCAACCCGCGCCCCCGCCGATGGCCAAACCCGAGCCGCCACGGGCTGCACCGCCTGCGGATGACCCGCCACCCTGGGATGAAGACGATATCTCGATGGGTATGGACGACGGTTACGGAGCGCCTCCGGCAAAAAAGTCTGAGCCGCTCAGCGGCGCAACCCCAGTGGCACGGACAGCATCACCAGTGGTTGAACCGCCGCGTCCGGTTGCTGTTGCTCCCGTTGTTGAGCCCGCGCCTGCGCCAGTTATGGCCCCTGCTGCGCCGCCGTACAGCCCTGAACCGGCTTATGCCCAGCCTGCACAAATGTCTGCAGCTGTGGCCAGTGGTGAATTACCGCAGGCGGCGATCTATAACGATCCGGGTAAGCGCCATGCCTTGGCTCCCGATGACACACAGCTGAGCCTGACAACGCTGAACAGCCAGCAGTGGGTATCGCTGAAGCAGCAGCTCAAGCTGACCGGGATGACAGAAAGTCTGGCCGCCAGCGTCTCGCTGGAGCAGGTCAGAGGCAACACACTAAGCTTTCACTATACCCAGGCGCAGCGTGCGGTGTTGACTGACGTCCACCGTCAGCGGATTGCCGGGGCGCTGGAGCATTATTTTAGCGCCACGCTTGAGGTAGAATTCGCAGAAGCGAAGCAGACCCAGGAAACACCGTTCGAGTACCAGCAGCGCAAGCGTGCTGAACGACTGGTACAGGCGGTAACTGATATGAAAAATGATCCGGTGGTGCAGCGCCTGCTGAGCCAGTTTAATGGCGCGCTGGTGCTGGACTCCATCAACCCGATTGATTCGAATTGATCTGAACATACAACTTTGAGGTACACACCATGATGAAAGGTGGCATGGGCAACTTGATGAAACAGGCCCAGAAAATGCAGGAAAACATGCAGAAAGCTCAGGAAGAGGTCGCCAACATGGTGGTCACGGGCGAATCTGGTGCTGGCCTGGTAAAAGTTGAGATGAATGGCCGTCATGATGTGAAACGCATCAACCTGGACGAGAGCCTGATGGAAGAAGACAAAGAGATCCTGGAAGACCTGGTGGCAGCAGCGGTGAACGATGCTGTGCGCAAGGTTGAGTCTACTACTCAGGAAAAAATGGCCAAAGTTACCGGCGGTATGCAGATGCCACCGGGCTTTAACATGCCGTTCTAAGCGATGTCTTTCAGTCCTCTGATTGAACAGCTGATCAGCGCGTTACGCTGTCTGCCAGGTGTCGGCCCCAAGTCAGCGCAGCGGATGGCTTTCCATCTGCTGGAGCGTGACCGGGCCGGTGCCGGGCGGATTGCCGATGCGCTCGGGCTGGCGATTGAAAAGATTGGTCGCTGCAGCAGTTGCCGCACCCTGTCGGAAACCGACCTGTGCCGCCTGTGCAGCGATGAAAGTCGTGACAGCCGGGTGCTCTGTGTGCTGGAAACACCGATGGATGTACTGGCAGTGGAGCAGACGGGTAGTTTCTCGGGCCATTATTTTGTCCTTGGTGGCCATCTGTCTCCTATTGATGGTATTGGCCCGGCAGACCTGGCGATCGACCGGCTGCTGACGCGGCTGGCGACGGGCGAGGTGAAAGAGCTGATCCTGGCGACCAACCCGACCGTGGAAGGTGAAGCGACGGCGCATTTTATTGCCGCGCAGATAGACGATGACGCGATCAAGGTAACCCGTATCGCCCATGGTGTACCGGTGGGTGGTGAACTGGAATATGTGGATGGCGGGACTCTGGCGCACGCACTGGCCGGACGTCGGACACTGAGTTAAAACACATCAGGAAGACCTATGTCGCAGTACGATTGGCGTGAACTGGAGCGTTCTGCCCAGCAACCACAGTGGATCCGTACCGACCAGCAGCTGGCTGAGCGGGTGGAATACTGGCGCACCCTGCCGCTGGTAGCACTGGACACTGAATTTCAGCGGGTAGATACGTTTTACCCGATACCAGGGCTGATCCAGCTGGCGGATGATCAGTACTGCTATCTGATTGATCCGCTGACGGTTAAAGATTTTGCGCCGTTTAAAGCACTGCTTGAAGACACGTCAGTGGTTAAAGTGCTGCACGCCTCAACCGAGGACCTTGAGCTGTTTTTCAACAGCTACGGTGCCCGCCCGCAGCCACTGTTTGATACCCAGGTAGCAGCAGCCTTTGTTGGCTGGGGCAGCTCCATGGGGCTGCGCCGGATGCTGGAGCAGGAGCTGGCGGTGGTGCTGGATAAAGAAGCCACCACCTCGGACTGGCTGCAGCGGCCGCTGACCGACGCCCAGGAGCACTACGCCGCGCTGGATGTGGCCTATCTGGCCGAAATCGTTCAGCGCCAGCAGACAATGTTAGCTAAGCTGGGGCGCACTGAGTGGGTTGCTCAGGAGTGCGAGGCACTGCTGGATACCGTGCTCGATACGGACCCTGAGGGCGTAGAGTATTACAAACGCTTCTCTCAGATGTACCGTAAGAACCCCAAGCAGATTGCTGCATTGCGTGACCTGAGTGCCTGGCGGGAAAAGGTTTCGCGCCGTGATAACGAGCCCCGTAACTGGGTGCTGCGCAATCAGGCACTGCTGCAGCTGATTGATCGCTGGCCGCAGAATAAGGGCCAGCTGGGACGGCTGCCGGAGATGCGCAACCGCTCGTTGCGGGTGTATGGCGATCAGATTATGGCGATTCTGGCCAATGCCCAGAAGAGTGCCGCTGAGCGGCCACCCGAGCCTATTCCGCAACCGCTGCACATGTACTGGGCGCCGCATATGAAGGCGGTCAAAGCGGCGGTACGTAAGCAGGCTGAAGCCTGGGATCTGCCACCGGAAGTACTGTTGCGCAAAAAAGAGCTGGAAGCCTTGATCCGCTCTGCCGATGCTCAGGGCAACTACACGCTGCCTGCTGATATGACGCCCTGGCGACGTGAGGTGGTCGGGCCGCTGTTACTGGAGGCGCTTGCCGCGCTGGAGACGAAATGAAAATTGTAAGTATCTATAAAAGCCCGCGTAAAGATGAGATGTATATCTACACAGAAAAGCGGGACCTGCTGAGCAAAGTCCCGGAGGCTTTGCTGGAGATGTTCGGCAAGCCTGTCCATGTGATGGACATGCCGCTGAAAGCCGACAAGGTGATGGCGCGGATTGAAACTGACAAGCTGATCGCCGGGCTGGATGAGAAGGGCTATTACCTGCAGATGCCGCCACCGAAGGATGATTACATGCTGGACCTGTATCGGGACCGTCCTGAAACTGGAGTCCGCTAAGTGGCACAGGAGGTATTCTGGCGTAGCACAGCGCTGGAAGATATGACGCCGACGCAGTGGGAGTCCCTCTGTGATGGCTGTGCGCTGTGCTGTCTGCACAAAGTTGAAGATGAAGACACCGAAGAGGTGTTTTACACCACAGTGGTCTGCCATCTGCTGGATTTTGAGACCTGTCGCTGTACCCGTTATGAAGAGCGCACAACGCTGGTGCCCAGCTGCGTCAAACTGCGGCCGCAGGATGTCAGTGAGTTCCACTGGTTACCACCGAGTTGCGCCTATCGGCTGGTGCATGAAGGTCAGGACCTGCCGGACTGGCACCCGTTGATGACCGGTGACCCGGCTTCACAGAAAAATGCCGGTGCCACGGTGCTGAATGTTTACGAAGTAAAAGACAATGAGATCAGCGATGATGAGCTGATCGACTATGTGATTGAGCCATAACAACGTCTGCAGGCGTGGTTATTGCCTTGAACTGACTGACCGGGCGAGGGTGCCGGGTCAGTCAGTTGCTGAATGTTGTTCGTTTGTTCAGGTCGGGCTTTTCGCCATCATCTGACCGGCGACAAACATAGCGGTAACCTTATCCATCGACATCAGGTGGTTGTTAAACCAGTCGATGAAAGTGTGCTGCAGATAGTTGCTCAGCGCGGCTCTATCTCGATCGCTTTTCCAGTAACTGATCAGGGCGTTCATTTCGGCCAGCACCCGATCATGCTCGCTTTTATGTACCGGGTAGGGTGGGAAACCATATTCCTGCATATGCTGTTCTTCGCGGGTAAAGTGCTCGACGTTGTGCAGATAGAGCTGGTCCAGCTGATTGTCTATTTCGGTATCGTCAGCGCTTTCCAGGGCTGTGTGCAGTTCGTTTACCATCTCAACCGCTTCAGCATGGTCATGGTTCATAAAGTCCAGTGCCAGGTGTGGGATATCCTGGGCGTTTACCAGCAGTGCCTGTGTCATTTCAGCTACAACCTCATCAGTCTTGCTGCCATTGCCCTGGGTGGGCTATCCGGGCTATGGCTGGCTCGGGTAACCTGGGTGGGAAGGGCGGCTTTGCAATTAGTGCTGCTAATCTAGCGAAGCATGCCAGCTAAATATATCCATAATGGCCGGAATGCATGGCTGTTCTGATACAGGTCAACAGTGTTCCGGTTAGCTGTCCTGTTGCTGTTCAGTGCAGCATCATATCGGCAAGGTCGTCGGCCGCACAGCTGATATGGCCATGGGGGTGATTACGCAGCAGTTGCATATACTGGCCTCCTGTCAAATGAACCAGGTGGCGATGGTCACCGGCCTCAAAGTAGATGTCGTTATCTTCGGCCAGGCTGTCATCCCAGATCATCTCCAGGCCAAAGGCATCACCCAGTGGTGGTATTGCGCCTTCGGAGCAGTCGCCAAACAGCTGGGGGAGTTCTTCCTCATGGGCCAGCTGTACTTTGCGCCCCAGCATCTGCTGAATGCGTGGCAGTATTACTTTATTAGTGGCCGGGATAGCGGCCAGCATGTAGCTCTGTTTGTCTTTGAGTACAACAGCTTTAACGACTTCACGCACGGGCAGGTGGCTGGACCAGGCGGCTTCGACCATGTGTTCACTGAAACTGTGGCGGATCAGTTCGTAATTGCCTGCTTTGCGCATCAGGTAATCGTTCAGGGTGACGGAAATACTCATAGCCAGCTCCCCAGTAATAGTTTTTGAATGGTTGCTGATTAAGTATGGCTGCTTTTTCGCCGTACGCTGGCAACAATATGTGCTGTTTAGCCCCCTTTTTTTCGCAGAATAGTGTAAAATTTCGCGCCTGTTTAGAATGATATCGCGCAGGGGTCTGGCATTTCAGAGCTTATTGCGCTTTATGACGGATGAGTCAGAAGCTGAGAATAATATGCATACAGTAGAGAAGATCGGCGGCACTTCCATGAGCCGCTTTAGCGAGTTGATGGACACTATTCTGGTTGGTAAGCGTAGCCCGGACCAGTTGTACAACCGAATCTTCGTGGTATCCGCCTACGGTGGGATTACCAACATGCTGCTGGAGCATAAGAAAACCGGCGAGTCTGGCGTGTATGCACGTTTTGCAAACGCGGAAAGCGAAGAAGCCTGGATTGATGCTCTGAACCAGGTGCAGGTGCGGATGCAGGAGATTAACGCCGAGTTGTTTGACGGCGAGTTTGAGCGCAACGCCGCCGATAACTTTGTGATTGAGCGCCTGAACGATGTGCGTGAGTGTATGCAGAGCCTGCATAACCTGTGCTCCTATGGCCACTTTCAGCTGGATGAGCATCTGCTGAAAGTGCGTGAGATGCTGGCCTCTATCGGTGAAGCTCATAGTGCCCATAACTCGGTGCTGGCGCTGCGTGAAGCCGGTATCAATGCTCGCTTTGTCGACCTGACCGGCTGGACTAATGAGCAGCCAATGCCATTTGAAGAGGTGGTTGGTAAGGCGTTTGAAGGTGTTGATATCGCCAGCGAGATGGTGATTGCAACTGGCTATGCGCACTGTGAGGAGGGTCTGATGAAGACCTTCGACCGTGGTTACTCGGAGATGACCTTCTCCATGATTGCTACTGTTACCGGTGCTCAGGAAGCGATTATCCATAAAGAGTTTCACCTCAGCTCCGCTGATCCGATGCTGGTGGGCCAGGAAAATGTGGTTACCATTGGTCGCACTAACTACGATGTTGCAGACCAGCTGTCTAACCTTGGGATGGAAGCGATCCATCCCAAGGCGGCTAAAGGCCTGCGCCGTAATGGTGTGAAGCTGCGAATCAAAAATGCCTTTGAGCCTGAACATGAAGGCACGCTGATCAGCCAGGAATACCACAGTGAGCAGCCGCGGGTCGAGATTATTGCCGGGCGTAAAGATGTGTTCGGTATCGAGATCTTCGACCAGGAGATGCTGGGCGATGCAGGTTATGATATCGAGATCTCCCGCTTGCTGAGTGAGCTGCGCCTTTATGTGGTGAATAAGGATGCGGATGCCAACTCCATCACTTACTATGTGTCGGGCTCGCGCAAAATGGTGAACCGGGCGACCCGCCTGATTGAAGATCGTTACCCGGAAGGTGCGGTGCAGCTGCACAATCTGGCGATTGTGTCGGCTATCGGTTCCCATATGAAAGTGCAAGGTATTCTGGCTCGCACAGCCGTTGCATTGGCTGAAGCCGGTATCAATGTACAGGCATTGCATCAGTCTATCCGTCAGGTTGAGATGCAGTGTGTGGTGAGCGAAGAGGACTACGAACAGTCGATCATTGCACTGCATCAGGCCCTGATTGAGCAGGGTGATAGTAACGGTGTTGTTGCTGCCTGATCAGTTGCTATTACAGCGGCTGACTCGGTAAAGTCAGGGGGGTGGATGAGGAATCATTCACCCTTTTTTATTGTGCTGAGTTCAAGAGTGCTCTTTTTAAATGCGTTAGTAGCCACCCTGGTGTACTGGCATTGTCTATTTGTTGCTGAGTGAGAGTCTGCGTTGATGGAAAAATCTTCTGATGAGCTGTGTGATGAGGTGCTGGTATCACTGCGCCGTCTGATTCGGGCCGTGGATCTGCACTCCAGACGGTTGGCGGGTGAGTATGGCCTTACCGGGCCTCAGGCACTATTACTGAAGGCGATCATTTCTAATCAGGGCTTGTCTGCGGGTGAGCTGGCCCGCACGCTGAGCCTGAGTCAGGCGACTATTACTGATATTCTCAAACGGTTGGAGCAGCGCGGTCTGGTGCGACGTGAGCGCGCTGAAACTGATCGACGCAAGGTGCTGGTATTTGCTACAGAACAGGCGCAGGTCATTATTGATGCGGCACCACCGTTGCTACAGGATAAGTTTGTTGAGCGCTTTGGTGGCTTGCGAGACTGGGAACAGATGATGTTGCTGGCATCGCTTAAGCGGGTGGCTGAGCTGATGGATGCTGATGATCTGGATGCAGCGCCGTTGCTGGCACCTGGGCAGCCCGCAGATCCACCACGGTTGTAGCTTTGAGGGCTGTTCTGGCCTGAGGAAAAGGAAGTGCTTTGAACTAAAGTTTTACTCACTGTGGGAGCTGGTGGCCAGACTGGGCCTGCTATCCTTGCTAGAATTTTGCCTGCTGAAACGGCTGTCGGTATTTCTGCTTGCGGCCACAGGAGGGGAGGGCACCTGGTGCATGAGGATCTGATACAAACCGCCGAGGCAAGGGTGAGTGCCATTGTGCTGCAAAGCCGGGAGCATGCTCCCTGGCACCACCATACGGAATCCATTGAGCATCTGTTTTGCCTGATGGGAGCGGTGGAGGTACAGCTGCAGTCTCCGGCCCATTGTGTGCGCCTGCAGCCAGGTCAGCGTTATACTGTGCCTGCCAAGCGTATCCATCGACTGATTAACCCCTCTGATAACCCTGCTCAGTATCTGCTCGTGCAGGGTGGTCGCCATGATGTTGTTGAGGGGGCAGACTTGCTGCCCCTGAGGGCTTGCTGATTTAGCGGGAAATTGCCAAATGCGCTGTCTCCTGTTGAGCCTGATGAATCTCCTTTAATGCATTCTGTGCATCGGTGGCCATGGTAATGGCATTTTTTTGCTGTCTGGCTACCTCTATGTTCCAGTGGTAGCTATCGCGTTGCGCGTTGAAGAGTTGCTGAGTGCTGTTTATCATATCAATACCTGTTTCCTGTGCTTCTTTTCCCTGAGCCAGGGTGGCATTAACTTCAGATTGTAAGGCGTCAAACTGAGACAGTTGCTTTGCGTCCAGTGCCGCTTCACGTTGCTGGCCCTGCTCTGCTTCCCATTGCGCCATGATTTTGTCGACAGCCTCTTCGGCCTCTTTCATTGCCTGCAATACCATTTCCTGGGTGGGCTCGGCACCGCCTGCTCTGAGGGCTGCCAGCTTTTCTTCCAGAATCTGAATGTACAGTGTGTCCGGGTTGGGTCGCATCTGCAGTTGAGCGCGGGCACTGTTCTCGGCCTTGGCCAGCTGGTACTCAGGGGCGGGGGGCTGCTGGCTTCGTACAGGGGCCATGAGTTTATCCAGCCACCACTTCGGCCCTGTAGAGGGCCTGGCTTGAGCATCAGCACGTGCACGTTCTTCCAGGGTCGCAGCAAAACCACCTTGCGCTTCGCGCTGGTCCAGCTGACTGTGGGTTGCAGGGGGGAGTCTGGTGATTGCGTTGATTTCTGTTCTGGTAAACATAGACAGTCCATTGCTTGTGGGGCTAAAGAGAAGCCAGGGTTATTGCTGCTGCCTCTATTTCAGGCTACAACGGCAGACACTTCCCGGGCTGTGTGCGCGGCCTCAATTTTTTCAAGCATGGCCTGGGTGTCTCGCTCCCGCAGGGCCTGATGAAATCCGTGGTGCAGAACAGTGCTTTCCCGGTCTTTGAGTTGTTGATACAGGGCGTCATGGGCCGCGTCCAGGTCGTCAGTTTTCGGGGGTTGCTGATTATTCTGGTTGATCCATTGTTCAACTTCTACTTCGATACGAACCATGGTCTGCTCGGCAACCATCTCCATTATCTCGGTGGTGATATAGGTGCCCTGGTGCGTGAGTTGTTCAAGTGTCTGATCAAAATACCGGTTGAACAGGGCGACAGGTTCTGGGGTGCTGTGCGCAGCGGCATCGGTTGTGGGTGTTGTGCTGGGGTTGAACTGAGAAAGTGGTTTGCTTTCCATAGGCTTGAATGACATTGCTGTGTCTCCTCTGTCTGATATAGGGCAGGTTGCCGGTCCGTCGGCGCAAAGTTGCCGTTTCCCGCGGTGTTTGGGCCTGCGGGCCTGCAATCAGTGTCTCAATCAGTAAGGAGCAAGTTCTGTTCCGCAGGTGCGGTGATTAGACGAAAGGTCAGAGTGGCGGTGGTGAGGGGAGGTGCCGGACCCTCAGGGTCCGGCAGGCAGGTGTCAGGCGACAAGTGCGATCAGCTTTTCACGGCTGACCCAGCCTTCAAACTCGCCGTCGTTGCCGGTTACGCCAATTGGCGCACCATGTTTGGTGAGCAGCTCAGGCAGAACCTGTTCCAGTTCGGTATCGCAGTGTACGGTATGGACACCGGAAACGTAGCTTTCAAGGCTGCTTGCCTGGTCTTTACAGGCCCGCTGGGCATCCAGCTGGGTGATCAGTCCTTTAAGGTTGCTGCCGTCAAGCACGCAGGCATAGTCTGCGCCATTGTTGCGAATCAGTTCCAGCACCTGTGCCGGTTGTGATTTGAGCGTGACTGTCAGCTGGGCTGGCTGGAGTACATGGCCTGCTGTCAGTACTTTGGCGCGGTTTACGTCCTGAATAAAGGCCTGTACATAATCGTCAGCCGGGGTGAGCAGGATCTCTTCCGGGCTGCCAGTCTGAACCAGCTCGCCGTCGCGCAGGATGGCGATTTTGTCGCCCAGGCGCAGGGCTTCGTCCAGATCATGGGTGATAAAGACGATGGTTTTGTTGAGGCTTTTTTGCAATTCCAGTAACTGGTCCTGCATTTCGCGGCGGATCAGAGGGTCCAGGGCGCTGAATGCTTCATCCATCAGCAGGATTTCTGGGTCGGTAGTCAGGGCGCGGGCCAGGCCTACGCGCTGCTGCATGCCACCAGAGAGCTGGTGGGGGTGCTGATTTTCAAACCCCTTGAGGCCAACCTGCTCCAGCCAGTAGTTGGCTTTTTCATCACGGGTTGTCTTGTCCAGCCCTTGAATCTGCAGACCGTAGGCGGTGTTATCCAGCACGGTTTTGTGCGGTAGCAGGCCGAAGCGCTGGAATACCATACTGATTTTATGGCGGCGAAAATCTTCCAGTTGTTGTGGGTTCATCGCCATTACATCTTCACCATCTACCAGAATATGGCCATCTGTCGGCTCAATCAGGCGGTTGAAGTGGCGGATAAGTGTTGATTTACCGGAGCCAGAGAGGCCCATGATCACAAATATCTGGCCTGCTTCGATGTCCAGGCTGATATCGTTCAGGCCCAGGGTATGACCGGTTGCATCAAGCAGGGCGTCTTTGCCCATGCCGTCTTTAACCTGAGTCAGTTGTGCTTCAGGTTTTTTGCCGAAAATCTTATAGATGTTTTTAATCTGAATTTTCATGATGCTTCCTTCTGTCCGGCGCTCAGGCGCTGGCCCAGTGCCTGGGTGACGCGGTCAAACAGGATAGCCAGTGCAACAATGGCCAGGCCTGCCAGCAGGCCGCGGCCTACTTCAAGTCGGTTAATGCCGATCAGTACTTCCTGGCCCAGGCCACGCGCACCGATCATGGAAGCAACCACAACCATGGCGAGTGCCATCATGGTGGTCTGATTGATGCCTGCCATAATGTTGGGCAGTGCCAGCGGGAGCTGTACACCCAGCATCTGCTGGCGACGGTTTGCACCAAAGGCGCGGGAGGCTTCCAGTACGTCTGGATCAACCAGGCGGATGCCCAGGTCGGTCAGGCGAATCAGTGGGGGGACGGCGTAGATAATGGTGGCAAAGATGGCGGGCACTTTGCCCAGGCCGAACAGCATCACAACCGGAATCAGGTAAACAAAGCTGGGCATGGTCTGCATTACATCAAGCAATGGAAGCATGATTTTGCGGAAGCGATCGTAACTGGCCATCAGTATGCCAACGGGTATACCAATGGTGACGGAGAGGCCGGTGGCAACCAGCATCAGTGCCAGGGTTTGCATGCCCTGGTCCCACAGGCCCAGCAAGCCAATAAAGAACAGTAGCGCTGCCATACCAGCTGACATCAGCCAGCTTCGACTGGCGGCAAAGGTCAACCCGGCAATAACCAGGACAACGCTCCACCAGGGGGCCCCGCGCAGGAGTTGCTCAAGCCAGATCAGCAGGGTAAGAAAGGGTTGGGTGAGGGCTTCAAAGCTGTCGGCATATTCGGTGACCAGCCAGTCAACGCTGCCATCTATTGATTTACGAAGTTCGCGGGTAGAAAAAAACTCAGGAAACATAAACACTCCATTGCCCGCTTATATCGCCAGCAGGCGATATAAGCGGGTTTGTACTGTTACAGTGATGCGTTCAGCTTTTTGGCTACATCTGCTGGAACCCACTGTTGCCAGATCTGTGGCTGGGTTTTAAGGAAGTGCTCTGCTACTTCGCTGGACTCTGCGCTGTTGTCGTCGGCCCATGCCAGCAGCTCAGACACGGTCTGAGTGGGGAGGGATACGTTATCAAGAAACTTAGTCAATTCTGGGGCTTCATTGGCGAACGGGGTGCCCACTGCAGTTTCTACCCGCGCTTTCGGGTATGCGCCTGCATATGGGGTTTCACAATCGGAGCGTGCGTTACACAGGTGTCCTTCAGCGTTGTACGCTGGCATCTCCAGTGGGACCAGGTCAAACTTGCCGGCCAGTGGGGTTGGTGTCCAGTAGTAGAACACAACGTTACGCTTACGCTTCATGGCGGAGCTCAGGGCTGCATCCAGTGCTGCGCCAGTACCCGGGGAGTAGAGCAGATAGTCGTCTTCCAGGCCGAATGCTTTGAACAGGTTGCTGTTGATGATTTCGCAAACCCAGCCTGCCGGGCAGTTATAGAAACGGCCTTTGCCTGGTTCTTCTGGGTCAAGAAACAGTTCTTTGTATTTAGGCAGGTCGGCAACTGATTTCAGCCCCGGGTTTTTATCTGCAACGTATTTTGGAATCCACCAGGTTTCTACGCCTCCGCTGTAAACGTCGCCCAGTGATTTCACTTTACCTTCGTTAACGGCTTTGGTGAATGGCTCTTCTATGCTGTTGATCCAGCCTTCAGACATTACATCCACATCTCCGCGTACCAGTGCTGTCAGCATAGGCAGGGTGCCGCCAGTTTCTATGGCAGTTTTACAGCCGTAGCCTTTCTCCAGAATGGTACGTTCGATATCAACCATCACCATGTTAGACAGCCAGTTCATACCTGCGAAACGGATTTCGCGATCGACTTCGCAGTCAGCGAAGCTCTGGGTGGCGGCGAGAATGGTGGCCATAGCGGTCAGTTTTTTCAGCATAGTGTGCTCCCTGGTTTTTCATCCATTGTCGGAGCCCCTGAGTAAGTATTCGTAGCCCTTATTGGCGTAATCTTGACCTGTGCAGATCGACTGTACGGCACAGGTCAAGGTGAACGACTTATTCAGAGGTTCCCGGGTCTGAAATTTAAAAAGTTACAGCCCGAAGTAATTATGTTCTGACAATGCTACCCGTTTGAGCAAAATTTGTCTTGTTTCTCTTTGGGTTATCGAGTTTTTATAGGGGCAAACCCGTAACTGCAGGGCTGTGGGTGGGGCGGATTTTACATATGAAGAAACAATGACAGCTAAGCTCTTTCGTGATCAAAGTAGTTGTGTGGCAACAGTTGACTGTGAATTAATCGCTAAAAGGTGGTGGTTTGGTAAATGTGCTTTCTTTTTCCTTGAGGGGCGCTGTAGCAGGGCTGGAGTAAGGCAAAAAAAACGCCGACGGCCTTGCGGCGGTCGGCGTTTTCAGAATCTGGAAATTACTTGGTCATTGCCTGCAGCTCAGACATAGCAGCTTCGCGTGTGCTGTTAGCGATACCAGTGAAGGCTTCACCCTGTGATTTCAGTAATTCGAACAGCGCAGTGTTAGAAGCGATGTTGAATTTCACAACGTCTTCAGGGGTTTTCAGGCCTTTGGCTTTTTCAGCTTCGCCTTTAAAGAAATCTGTCAGTTCTTTGCCAGATTTCTGCTGCTGTTCGAACGTTTTGCTTACAGCTTCAGCCTGCAGGTTCATCAGTTTCTGGACAGCTTCAAATGGTTTCTGGAAGTCTACGTTCGGAGTCATATTCAGTTCCTCGAATAAGTTGTGTTGCACTGCACAATCTGGAGTTCATTCTAGCTCGTTTTTTGATCAGGTCAATGTTTTTTTGTGCACCGCACAAAAATAGTTTCTGGTCGGGTCGAGCTTCGCAGATCATCCATGACGGAGCATCAGTTTAGGGGCTTTATGTGAAGATAACATGTAGCCCATCGGGTCAGTTCAGGCCGGTGTGACCTGAGGCGTTTGCAGGTATTGCTGGATATCGACAGCATCCAGTTGCTCGGGAGCAAGGAAACGCTGGCTATATTCCAGGTATACGCCGCTGGTCAGGAAGAGCTCAAACAGTTCACGGTCTATGTGCTGTTCATTACACATAAATGACATGATACGGATGGCTTCACTGAGTGTTTTTGGTGTTTTGTAAGGCCGGTCGGCGGCGGTAAGGGCTTCAAAGATATCGGCAATAGCCATGGCGCGGCTGCTCAACGGCATCTGGTGCTTACTCAGGCCTAGCGGGTAACCTGTGCCATCCATTTTTTCATGATGTTGGCCTGCCAGTTGCGGCACATTACGCATATGTTCGGGGTAGGGCAGTTGCTCAAGCATCAGGATTGTCTGCACGATGTGGTCGTTGATGATGTGCCGTTCTTCTTCTGTCAGAGTGCCTTTCTGTACACTCAGGTTATACAGTTCGCCCCGGTTGAACTGGTAGCTGCCGGGTTTGAGGTTAAAGCGTTCATAGTGCTGGTGGTGATGGGCGTTGGCAAAGGGGATCAGGTGATCCTGACGGTCCGTCAGTACAGATTCAGTCGCTGGTAGTGGCTGAGCTGGGATCAGTGCTTTGCGTTGCTGTTCTTCAATGCCGATGCCGAGCCGGTCGTCCAGGGTGCGCAGCCATGTGCGCTGGCTGATCTGTTGCAGACGTTGCTGCTTGTCAGGGCTCATAAATTCACTGCCGATATTGCACTGGGCGATGAAGGCGAATTCTTCGTCCAGTATTTTGTGGGTCTGGTCACGTTGCTGGCCGGCTGTGCTGGCATCTGTACCCTGTGCCTGTGCTTGCCAGTACTGGATGTCGGCATCACGTTTGAGTATTTCAAAGCGCATGCGGACTTCGTGAATGCGGTCGTAGATGGTTTCGAGCTTGGTGGCTTTGTCGACTACATACTCCGGTGTGGTGACTTTGCCGCAGTCATGCAGCCAGGCCGCGATGTGCAGGGCTTCCCACTGCTTTTCGTTCAGCTGGTAGTTACGAAATGCCGGGGCTTTACTGTCGCAGGCGGCCTGTACCAGCAATTCTGTTAACTCAGGGACTCGCTGGCAATGCCCCGCAGTGTAAGGGGATTTGGCATCAATGGCACCAGCGATCAGTTCGATAAATGCGCTCATCAGGGCTTTCTGGTGTACGTCCTGCTGACGGCTTTCCAGGGTCATGGAGCCGAAGTCTGCCATTGCTTTTACCATGGCCAGGGAGTCTTTGCTGGCTGATTGTTCGCACACCAGCAGGCAGAGGATGCCTAGTGGTTCCTGCTTGCGGGTGCGCAGAGGGATACTGATAACCTTGATGGCTGGCTCCAGCTGGTCGGCCAGTGCGGTTAATTCGGCGCAGCCACTATGAGCCAGTTCGCGTATTTCAATCTGGTTGGTTTGCAGACTTCTGCTCAGTTGGCAACCGCTCTGTACCGGGCTGGATTTAAGAGCAGGCTGAGAGCCTGCCCGAAAGCTGGCCTGTTCAGGTATCAGATGTTGTTCATTGTCGCTACACAGGTAGAGGATTACCCCGTTAGCTTCGGTGCTGTGCAGGGTTTCATTGGTGATCAGGGCCAGTAATTTGGTGTAGTCCTCTTCGGCGGATATCTGTCGAGTCATCTGGATAAACTGAAACAGCGTTTTTTGCATCAGGGACATGGTCAGGGCCAGTTCATCGACTTCTTTGACGATGCTGCGGCTGCGTACCGGGGTGTCCAGCCGCAGCTGCTGAATCAGCTCTGCCTGTGTGGCCAGGTTGCGTAGTGGCATGGCGATCCGGTGCGCCATAAACCAGATAACGGGCAGGGCCAGGAGCGTGATAAACAGTGTGAGCAGAGTCGCCTGATCTCTTGTGTCGCGGGCGCTACTCATCAGCTGTTTTTGGGGGACCAGTGATAGCAGTTTGAATGATACATTCGGGGCTGGTGTCAGGGTGCGTAGCGTGCCATGCCAGCTCTGGTCATCGAGTTCTATATCAAAGTTTCCACCTGGCAGGTGATCTCTCAGGCCCAGCTCTTTGAGTGCGTTGGCAGGCAGTTCAGCCAGTTCGGTCATGCGTACGCTTTTATTTGATGCTTCCTGGATCAGTGCTGCCGGGTGGTTATAGGCCAGGACATTGTTATTCATATCCATCAATACCAGTTGCGCATCTTCGCTCAGGGTGAGTTGGCGTACTGAGCTGGACAGCATATCCAGGGCGATATCTGCGGCGATTACGGCCTGGTTATTGGCGCTGCGGCGAGAAAAGGTGATGCCTACCTTGCGAATAAAAAAGTACAGATAAGGGTCGGTAACCGCTGATTTCGGGCTGTCTATGGCTGCGGTGTACCAGGGGCGGATGCGGGGATCATAGGCGGTTTCACCTGCATTGAGGCGGCTGATCTGATTAAGCTGCCGGTCAAAAAATACCCGCTCGATATAGCGCTTGCCGTCGGGCTCGGTGGTTATATTGTCCACCTGAAACCAGGCACCTTGCGGGGCATTGAAGGTCAGCCGCATGTGGATGTCGTTGATTACCCGGACGATGAAAAAGTCGCCGGTATCATAGCTGACTCCCAGTGCAGCCATTTCAGGCCGGTCATTCAGAGCTGTGGTGAGTAAGGGGAGCTGTGTCAGCCGCTGTGACAGGTTGGTTGCGCGAGTGATTTCTGTGTGGGCGATCAGGTCGGTTGCCTGACTGATGGGTTCATAACTGCGTTGAAACTCCAGTTCCAGCTGTTTACTGATCTGATCAAACAGGTCGTCAGAGGCTTTGATCAGTAACTGGCTGGACTGGTTGTAGTTGTATACGCTCAGCACAACACTGAGTACCAGAGTCAGTACGACAAACAGCGCTGTGATATGGATATGCAGTGGCAGGTTATGGGAGTGGATACGCGAAACCATGGGGTGAAAGTCCTTATTATTTTATCCCTGGCCGTTAAATTGTCCATCTGGCCTGTCGGGGTATCTTATCATGGGTTTTTAGTAAGGGTGTGAACCTTGGTTGACGGTATCCAGCCTCGCAGGCTGGAGTATAGTTCTACTTTGAGGAACTGCATCAGAGTTTGTGGGTTACGTGTTAAATTTTCCGGGAAGGGGTGATACGAATGAAACTACGGGGGCAAAGCTGACCGGGGCTGATGTACGGATAAAGGGGCTGACTGTCTGTGGGGGCGTTGTGCTTGCGAGGGCTTCGCAGGTGGTGTGCAGAGATGAAAAAGCCCGCATCAGCGGGCTTTTTAGTAGTTTTCTGTGTCTCAGGCAGACAGTTTTTCAACCAGCAATGCCTGGATCTGGTCCAGTGCGACTTCTGATTTATCCGCTTCACGGCGATCTTTGTACTCAACCGTACCGGCTTTGAGGCCACGGTCAGACAGGACTACGCGGTGTGGAATGCCCATCAGCTCCATATCGGCGAATTTCACCCCAGGGCTGATTTTAGGGCGGTCATCCAGCAGTACATCGTAACCAGCAGCAGTCAGTTCGTCGTACAGTTTGTGTGCCTGTTCGCGAACCTCTTCGGATTTCTCATATTTCAGTGCCACGATGGCGATGGTGAACGGGGCGATTGCATCTGGCCAGATGATGCCGCGCTCATCATGGTTCTGCTCGATGGTTGCAGCCACCACGCGGCTGACGCCGATACCGTAACAGCCCATATCCATAGTGACGGCTTTGCCATTTTCGTCCAGTACGGTCGCGTTCATCGCTTGTGCGTATTTCTGCCCCAGCTGGAAGATGTGGCCGACTTCGATACCGCGTTTGATGCTGACGGTGCCGTTACCACATGGGCTTGGGTCGCCTTCAACGACGTTTCGGATATCAGCGATCTCCGGCAGTGGCAGGTCGCGCTCCCAGTTGATGCCGAAGTAGTGTTTTCCGTCGATATTGGCACCGGCACCAAAATCGGAGGCGTGGGCAACTGCGCGGTCCGCGATAACCGGAATTGGCATATTCACCGGGCCCAGTGAGCCTGCACCTGCACCGATGACGCTTCGGAATTCGTCTTCACCGGCCATAGTCAGTGGCTCTGCGACCATTGCCAGCTTTTCGGCTTTGATCTCGTTCAGTTCGTGGTCACCACGTACCAGCAGGGCAACGAAGTCAGCTTCGCACTCTTCAGAGGCGCGTACGATCAGGGTCTTGATGGTCTTTTCGATCGGCGTGTTGTGCTGCTCAACCAGGTCGGCAATGGTTTTGGCGTTGGGGGTATCAACCAGCACCATCTCCTGAGTGGCGGCGGCGCGTTCACCGACCGGTGCCAGGGCTTCGGCTTTTTCTATGTTTGCGGCAAAGTCGCTGCTGTCGGAGAATACGATGTCGTCTTCACCGGAGCTGGCCAGCACGTGGAACTCGTGGGAGCTGGCACCACCGATAGAGCCGTTGTCCGCCAGTACCGGACGGTAGTCCAGGCCGATGCGGTCGAAGATGTTGCAGTAGGTCTGGTGCATCAGATCATAGGTCTGCTGCAGGGAGTCCAGGCCGACGTGGAAGGAGTAGGCGTCCTTCATGATAAATTCGCGTGAGCGCATGATGCCGAAGCGTGGGCGGATCTCATCGCGGAATTTGGTCTGCACCTGATAGAAGTTGGCGGGCAGCTGCTTGTAGCTTTGCAGTTCGTTACGCACCAGGTCTGTGATTACTTCTTCGTGGGTTGGGCCCACGCAGAACTCACGGTTGTGGCGGTCATGCAGACGCAGCAGTTCAGGGCCGTACTGTTCCCAGCGACCGGACTCCTGCCACAGCTCGGATGGCTGGACGGCTGGCATCAGCACTTCCTGAGCACCAGATTTGTCCATCTCTTCACGGACAATTTTTTCAACCTTACGCAGTGTACGCAGGCCCATTGGCAGCCAGGTGTACAGACCGGAGGCCAGTTTACGAATCATCCCGGCACGCAGCATCAGCTGGTGGCTGATGACTTCAGCGTCTGCCGGGGTCTCTTTCAGAGTGGCAATCAGGTATTGGCTAGCTCGCATAGATCCTTGTACCCACAGGTGGAAATTAGATTTGATGGCGTATTTTAGGCGTGCTGTGCAGGGGGGACAAGCCTGTCGGTAATGGACAGGCGCTGATTTGCAAGGATTCAGGCTTCCAGGCAGGCCAGGGTGCGTTCGGGGTGTTCCAATTCTTCAACAAAAAGCACCAGCTGTTCAAGCTGATTCTCGTTGAAAACCGGGATTCCGGCACGGATCAGTTCGGCAGCCGCTGCCCCACTACCTGGCACCAGTGTGCCGTCAAAACTGCCTCCGTAAACCTGATCGTTACCACAGGAGGGGCTACGTGCTTTCATCAGGGCGCAGCAGACATCATGCTGCTGGGCCTGCTCCAGGGCCAGCTCTGCACCGAGTAGAAACTCGGGGGTAACGTCGGTGCCATCGCAGGTAGTTACCAGGATTGGGAAATGGGATTGCATCTCGGCGGGTGGGCGAGGTGTTGGCAGGCCGCCAGCAGCTTCCGGACAGATCGGTATCAGACGGCCTTCCTGGTGCCAGCGGTGCAGTGCCGGGTGCTGTCCCATTATGTTGTTGTGACTGCCATCGTAGCGCACGTTCTGGCCAAGCATGCAGGCACTTATCAGGATCTTTTTCATTGTTGTTATGGTCTGTTGCTGAGAATGGGTGTGCTGCTCCTGGGCAGCGCTGCGTATTCTAGTTTGGTTGCAGGGTTGCGCAAGGTGAAATAGCGGGAATACTGATCTGGTACGGTCCTTTGTTGTGCTTTAGTACTATACGCAGTTGCAGCAATGACCGTTATGGCGGGCTTTTTCTATCTTTACGTTAACGTCAACGGAAAAATCAGGTTTACCTAGCGCTGTGATTCAGGTATTAATCTGGGAATACCCTTATAGGAGTTTCCCTTATGGATCTTTCTTTGACTGAAGAACAAAGCCTGATTCAGGAAACCGCGCGTCGGTTTGCTGAATCGGAACTGGCCCCGTTGGCCGCTGCGATTGATACCGATGCTGACCATGCACAGGTGGTAAGTAATTGTCGCAAGCTCGCTGAACTGGGCTTTATGGGCCTGAATATCAGCGGTGAATACGGTGGCAGTGAAGCGGGTGTTGTCTCCTTCAGTCTGGCTGTGACCGAGGTCGCACGGGCCTGTGCATCGACGGCAGTGTCGATGTCGGTAACCAATATGGTGGCAGAGGTTATTCAGGCCAAGGGCACTGAAGAACAGAAAAATACCTACCTGCCTCAGATCTGTAGTGGTGAATACGCCGCGGGCAGTTTCTGTCTGACCGAAGCTGGTGCCGGTTCTGACCCTGCATCCATGCGCACCCGCGCTGAATCGGCTGACGGTGGCTGGCTGATCAGCGGTACCAAGCAGTGGATTACCAGCGCCGAATTTGCCGGGGTTTTTGTGGTGTGGGCTGTGACAGATACCGAGGCCAAAAAAGGTAAAGGCATTACCTGCTTCCTGGTGCCTGCCGATGCTGCTGGTATAACCGTTGGCCCGGCTGAACACAAGATGGGCCAGTGTGGTTCGGCGACCAATGAAGTGCATTTTGACAATGTGAAGGTTACCCCGGCGTCGGTACTGGGTGAGGTGAATGATGGTTTCCGGCTGGCGGTGGCTGAGCTGGCGGGTGGGCGTATTGGTATCGGTTCACTGGCGCTGGGCATTGGTCAGGCAGCGATGGGCTACGCCGCACAGTACATTCAGGAGCGTAAGCAGTTTGGCAAACCACTGGCGGACTTCCAGGGGCTGCAGTGGATGCTGGCGGACCGTTACACCGAGCTGGAAGCGGCGCGCCTGTTACTGATGAGTGCAGCTGACCTGAAAGAGCGTGGCAAACCCTTTGCCAAAGAGGCATCCATGGCCAAGCTGTTTGCCAGCGAAAAAGCCAATCAGGCCTGCTACAGCGCCCTGCAGATGCTTGGTGGTTACGGCTACATGTGTGAATACCCACTGGAACGGATGAGCCGGGATGTGCGGATTACCTCGATCTATGAAGGCACCTCTGAGGTGCAGCGGCTGATTATTGCCCGTGAAGTATTACGTGAGCACAGCTGAGCAGAATCAAGCGGTGGCTCGCGGGTTCTGTGGGCCGCTACTGGCGACTCGCCAGGGAAGAATAACAACGATAAGGCACGAGAGATAACACCATGACTACAGAAAACTATCAGCAGTTTATGGATAACTTTGACCTGAAGCAGATCGAAGATCAGCTGGTCGGTTCAATGGCAGAAGGCTTTAACGCCTGTGAAGAGATCTGTGACAAATGGGCAGAGGACCCGGCAAAGCTGGGCTTGCGCTATGAAGGTGTGGCCCGCGATGCATCAGACCATACCTTCGCGGAGCTGAAAAAGCGTGCAGCTCAGTTCGCCAACTACCTGACCTCACAGGGTATTGGCCGGGGTGACCGGGTTGCGGCATTGCTGCCACGTACACCTGAACTGCTGGTGGTGATTCTGGGCACACTGCGTGCTGGCGCTGTGTATCAGCCACTGTTTACTGCCTTTGGTCCGGGTGCTATCGAGTACCGGCTGGGAACGGCGGGTACCAAACTGGTACTGACCGATGCGGCCAACCGCTTCAAACTGGATGATGTCAAAGACTGTCCACCGATTGTGCTGGTTGGTCGTGACCAGGCTGGTTCTGCCTATACCGCTGATGTTGACTTCGAAGAGATGATGGCGACTCAGTCTGATGAGTTCGCACCGGTACGTATTGGTGCTGATGAGCCAATGCTGCAGATGTTCACCTCTGGCACAGTGGGTAAGGCGAAAGGGGTTGCTGTACCTGTACGCGGCCTGATGTCGTTCTTTGTTTACATGCGCTATGCCATTGGTGTTGAGCCTGAAGACAAATACTGGAACGTAGCAGACCCGGGCTGGGCTTATGGTCTGTATTACGCCGTGATCGGGCCAATGCTGCTGGGTAATGCCTGTCATTTCAATGAACATGGTTTTACCCCTGAGTCTACGTACATGATGCTGCGCAAGTATGGTATTACCAACCTGGCAGCGGCACCAACGGCCTACCGTATGCTGATGGCCCATGATGAAATCCTGAATGATGATGATACCTTCGAGCTGCGTCGTGCCAGCTCTGCCGGTGAAGCGTTGAACCCGGAAGTTATCAACTGGGTTGATAAGCGTCTGGGTTGCCCGGTGATGGACCATTACGGCCAGACAGAAACCGGTATGACAGCCTGTAACCACCACTTGCTGGAGCAGGATATTGTTCGTGTTGGCTCCATGGGCTTCTCCATGCCTGGGCACCGGGTGGTCGCGGTAGACGGTGAGTGCAAGGAGATCAGCGAAGGCGAAACCGGCCAGCTGGCGGTGGATGTTGAGCAGTCTCCGCTGTTCTTCTTCCAGGGTTACACCTGGAATGAAAAAAATCCGTTCCAGGGCAAGTATTACCTGACCGGCGATGTGGTGGTCAGCCACGGTGATGGCAGTTACTCCTTCGCGGGCCGTGATGACGATATCATCACCACGGCGGGTTATCGTGTAGGGCCTGCTGATGTGGAGAGCACGCTGCTTGAGCACGAAGCGGTGGCTGAGTCCGGCGTGGTGGGTAAGCCTGATCTGGAGCGTGGCTCGGTGATCAAAGCGTATGTGGTACTGCGTACTCAGTTTGATCCTTCTGAAGAGCTGGCTGCTGAGCTGAAAACATTTGTGCGCGAGCGCCTGTCGACCCATGCGTTCCCACGTCAGATCGAGTTTGTGCAGGAGTTGCCGAAAACACCAAGTGGCAAAATCCAGCGCTTTATTCTGCGTAACCAGGCCCGCGAAGAGATTGAGCAGGGCCAGGTGTAACCGGAGATCAATCATGCAAAGCCCGAACCCTGAGTGGCGGGCTGAAGTGGAGAGGGTGTTCCATGGGGCACCCTTTATACAGTCACTGGGGGCGCAGCTGATCGAGGCTACCCCTGGTTACTGTGTCAGCAGTATTCCCCTTGATACACATCACCTGCAACAGGATGGTTATGTACATGCGGGTGTGCAGGCAACGCTGGCGGATCATACCGCTGGCACGGCTGCGGCTTCACTTCTACCCCCTGGTCACATTGTGCTGACCGCCGAATTCAAAATAAATCTGCTACGTGCAGCCAGAGGTTCAACTCTGATTGCTGAAGCCACTATCTTAAAGCCGGGCCGGCTGCTGACCATTGTTGAAACTGAAGTTTACGTGGAGGGAGACCAGCGGACGCTGGTGGCCAAAGCGATGGTGACGCTGGCTAATGTAGCGCGCTAAACCTGACTCAATTAACTACTTTTTGTCATGGACCGACATAAAAATAACATTACGGTGTGGTATGACATTAGAACAGATGCAGAGCTTTCTGACGGAAACCTTTCCCCAGGGGGCCCAATACGGTGAGTTGCTGGCGCTGGATAACGGCGCAGCCTTAATGAAACTACCGGTCAAGGATGGCCATTTACGCCCCGGTGGCACAGTGTCGGGCCCTAGTATGATGGGGCTGGCGGATGTTGCTTTTTATGCTGCCTTGCTCAGTGTGATCGGCCCGATTCCTCTGGCGGTTACCACCAATCTGAATATTAACTTTCTGCGCCGCCCAGTCGCTCATGCTGATCTGCTGGCGCGTGCGCGTACTTTAAAAGTTGGCCGTCGACTGGGTGTGGGTGAAGTCTATCTGTTCTCCGAAGGAGAGGAAGATCACCCGGTTGCCCATGCCACACTAACCTATTCGATACCTGATCGGGCAGTACAGGAACCTGGAGTTTGATAAATGACACTGCAATGGCAACCTCGCGTACTTGACCTGCCGGATGGCACTCAGATTAACAGCCTGCATGGCACCCAGGCTGATGGCCAGGGGAGGCCAACGCTGGTGTTGTTGCATGAGGCGCTGGGTTGCCTTGATATGTGGAAGCAGTTCCCTGAGCAGCTGGCACAGCTGACTGGCTGCGATATCTTTGTGTATGAGCGGCGTGGGTATGGCGGGTCATCGCCGATTACGTTACCCCGTCCTGATGCTTACCTTGCTGAAGAGGGGCATGACTGGCTGGGGCCGGTGTTACAGGCTGCCGGGCTGGACTCTGTTGTACTGATTGGTCACAGTGACGGTGGCTCTGTTGCGCTGGTGGGAGCTGCCAGCCTGCCGGGGCAGGTCATCGGGCTGGTCACGATGGCGGCACATATTTACGTGGACCATCTGACCAGTGCGGGCATTGAGGAAGCGGTGCTGCGTTATCAGCGTACTGATCTGCCGCAGCGACTGGCGCGCTACCATGGCGAGAGGACGGAGTTACTGTTTCGTGCCTGGCATGAAACCTGGTCACGGGCCAGCTTTCGAGTGGGTCTGGACCTGACGCCCTGGCTTGGGAAAATCAGTTGCCCTGCGTTGATTATGCAGGGGCGCGCTGACCAGTACGGCGTACCCGAGCAGGTGGAAGATATCTGTACAGGTATTGGTAAGCATGCACAGCCGCTATTCCTGGATGATTGCGGGCATGTGCCTCACCTGGAAGCTGAAGCCGCCGTCCTGGCAGCGATCGATCAGTTCCTTAAGGTGCAGCTGAGTATATAATCAGCTGAGCCGTGCCGCCTGGTGAACCAGGTTTGGCAGGCTATCAGCCTGCATCTTGCCCATCACTCTGGAACGATGAACTTCCACGGTTTTCGGGCTGATGCCCAGTGTTTCGGCAATTTCCCGGTTGGCTTTACCAGAAACCACCAGTGCCATTACTTCTTTCTCACGCCGACTCAAGGAGGCATAGCGCTCCTGGCAGCGCTGGACTTCCTGCTGATCGCTGGCCTGGTCTCTTGCTTTGTCCAGCGCCTGGTGGACCTGGCGCAAGAGTACTTCGTCATCGAACGGTTTTTCCAGGAAGTCCAGGGCACCGTGCTTCATCGCGCTGACGGCCATTGGGATATCCCCGTGGCCTGAAAGCACAATAATCGGCAGGCTGATGCCGCGTTCAATCATGATCTGCTGCAATGCCAGACCATTGATGTCGGGCATACGTACATCCAGCAGCATGCACCCTGACTGGTGCTGGTAGTTATCCAGAAACTGCTGGGCAGAATTAAAGCTCACGACGTTCAGGTCATCTGATTCCAGCAGCCACTGCATGGAGTCACGAAAGTCATCGTCGTCGTCAACAATAAATACGGTTTCAGTAGAATTTTGCACAGTTACTTATCTCTTATCGGCAGTTTCAGGCTAAACCGGGTGCCGGTTTCACCATCGCTCTGGGCCCACAGCTGGCCGCCATGGGTTTCAATGATAGTACGAGAGATTGCCAGTCCCATACCCAGTCCATTGGACTTGGAGGTATAAAAGGCCTCGAACAACTTGTCCAGTTCATCGTTATCGATGCCCATGGCGTCGTCTTCTATCTCAATATAAATATAACCCCCGGCGCTGTGAGACCTGATGATAACGGGTCGATAGTGGTTGTCGCAGTCGTTATAGGCTTCGATAGCATTACGCATCAGATTGAGTAGCACCTGTTCAATCTGAATTTTGTCGGCTAGTAATATTGGGTTGCCGGGGTCCAGCTGGTAATCAAAGGTTATATTATGGTCGATCGCTTCCTGGTGCAGGAAATGGCTGATCTCACGGCAGGCCTCATTGACCGGGAATTCAACACGCTGATATTCGGTTTTTTTCACAAAACTGCGCATTCGCCGAACAATCTCTGCAGCCCGATTTGCCTGACGGGTGACCAGCCGCATCGCATTATGGGTGGTTTCCAGGTCCGCTTTACCTTCTTCGGCCCGGCGCAACGTGCCACGACAATAGTTGATAATGGCAGCCAGTGGCTGGTTTATTTCATGGGCCAGCCCGGATGCCATCTCACCCACTGACAGCAGTCGAGCCATATGGGCCATCTCCAGCTGATGGTGCTTGGCTTCATCTTCAGCTTTTTTTTGTAGGGTGATATCCCGGCCAATAATGGAATAGTATTCCACCCTGTTATTGTCGGTGCGGTTGCGGTGTGCGATGACTTCACGAATTTCGGCAATGCGCCTGGGGTTGGTTGGCAGGCGTAATGAGATGCTGCCGTACCAGGTGCCATGGTCTGCGGCATGGCTGAGGGCCGGGCGCACCAGTTTGGCCAGGGTCTCTTCAGTAAAGAGCTGATCAAGGTAAAAAACCGCTGGATTCTCTTTTTCGGTTCCCATGCTGATATAGCTGGCTTCGTTCATATAAGTCAGCTGCAGGGTTTCATGCTTACAGAACATGATCATATCTGAGGAGGCTTCAACGACCCGTGCCAGTCGCCGGGTTGCCTGTTGTGCCAGCTCTCGCTCAGTAACATCTCGGGATACACAGATTACTTCGACCGGTTCACCATCCTTACTGCGGATGGTCCGGCTGGTTGTTTCCAGCCAGATATAGTGGCCATTTTTATGTCTGTAGCGATACACATTGGTGTACATCCCGCGCCGGTAACTGACGGAGTTGGCGCGGGTGCGCAGATTGTCAGCATCTTCAGGGTGAAACAGGTTGTAACCTTCGATCCCTATAATCTCGTCCACGGTGTAACCCAGAACACGCTCCACGGCCGCATTGACGTCAATATAGGTCCAGTCCGGTGTCGCTGTATGACGTGAAATCATATCGGTAGACTGGTCTGCCAGCAGTCGATAGCGCTCGGCTTCCTCTTTGTAACGTTGCAGTTCCGCCTCAACTTCGGGGCACATGCGCGTTGTTCCTCAAATGATGCCCGTGCAGGGGCGGGGTGTGGTCGTGGGTAAGACAGGGGGTAAACCCGGCATCACACAAGAATTTGTGTCAGTTTATGACTTTAGGAGTAGTTGTTTAATAAGGGTAATCACTTAATATGGGCGCTATCAGGGGTAATGGGTGCAGATCTTTTGTCTAACAGATGAGAATCCAGTCTGACAGGGGCCCCATGCTCTGATCGAGAGGCTAATAGCAATCGAGTAAAGGAAGAAAAATAATGAGTCATACCCGCCACAATCCTTATGCGCTTGGGTTAGAAAAGAACGAAGCAAATTTCGCGTCTTTGTCCCCACTGAGCTTCCTGGCTCGCAGTGCCGCAGTGTACCCGAACCGTACTGCTGTCGTGCACGGCAAGGTACGTCGCAGTTGGTCGGAAACTTATGACCGTTGCCGCCGCCTGGCAAGTGCGCTGAAAAAGCACGGTGTACAGGACGGTGAAACCGTATCTGTGATCGCCCCCAATCTGCCTGAAGTATTCGAGGCGCATTTTGGTGTGCCAATGGCAGGCGCAGTACTGAATGCTGTTAACATCCGACTGGATGCCGAAGCAATCGCCTTTATTCTGCAGCATGCTGAAGCACGGGTGGTGCTGGTTGACCGTGAATTTTCTGAAGTCACCGCTCGTGCGCTGAAAATGATGCAGAGCAAGCCGCTGGTGATCGATATTGATGATGCCAGCTATGAAGGTGGTTCGCTGATTGGTGAGATGGACTATGAAGCGTTTCTGGCCAGTGGCGATGCCAGCGAGGAGTGGCAGCTGCCTGCTGACGAGTGGGATGCTATTACACTGAACTACACATCAGGTACCACCGGTAACCCGAAAGGGGTGGTTTACCACCACCGTGGGGCGTACCTGAATGCGATGAGTAACATTGTGTCCTGGGATATGGGCCAGCATCCGGTATACCTGTGGACACTGCCGATGTTCCATTGTAATGGCTGGTGCTTCCCATGGACTATTGCGGCTGCAGCAGGTGTCAGTGTTTGTCTGCGTCATGTACGTGCGGATGAAATCTATGACTCGATTCGGGACGAGAAGGTCAACCACTTCTGTGGTGCACCGATTGTGCTGAATATGCTGAATAATGCTGACGATAGCATGAAGGTGGGTATCAACCACGAAGTGAAGGTCATGACGGCGGGTGCGTCACCTCCAGCGGCTGTGATCGAAGGCATGGAAGCGATGGGCTTTGCTGTGACCCACGTATACGGCCTGACTGAAACCTATGGCCCAAGTGTTGTCTGTGCATGGCATGACGAGTGGGATGAGTTGCCGCTGGAAGAGCGTGCTCGCCTGAAGGCGCGTCAGGGTGTGCGTGCACCGATGCAGGAAGGCCTGATGGTGGCAAATCCGAAGACGCTGGAGCCAGTGCCGCAGGATGGTGAAACCATGGGTGAGATCTTCATGCGCGGTAACCTGGTGATGAAGGGCTACCTGAAGAACCCGTCGACGACCGATGAGTCTTTCGAAGGTGGCTGGTTCCATTCGGGTGATCTGGCGGTATGGCACACCGATGGCTACATCGAAATCAAAGACCGTTCCAAAGATATCATCATCTCCGGTGGTGAAAACATCTCCAGCGTCGAGGTGGAAGATGTTCTGTACCGTCACCCGGCGATCATGGAAGCTGCGGTCGTTGCCAAGCCTGATGAGAAGTGGGGCGAGGTGCCTTGTGCATTTGTCACAGTGCGTGAAAACAGCGGTGTGACTGAAAAAGACATCATCCAGTTCTGCCGTGATGGAATGGCGCACTTTAAAGCGCCTAAGCAGGTTGTGTTTGGGGATCTGCCGAAAACTTCTACCGGTAAAATTCAGAAGTTTGTACTGCGCGAGAAAGTCACTGACTGAGTGACTTCCTGATTGCGATGCAATAGAACTGAAAAAGGCCGCATTTTGCGGCCTTTCTGGTTTAGCGTTCAGTGAAATGTACAATCAGAGTGTTTTCATAAATTCCACCAGTGCCCATTTCTGATTATCGTTCAGGTTACTGCCAAAATCGTGGCCCCGGTTGGAGTTTCCCGGCCGGACCTGGCCTTTGTCGTCCATAACCTTGAACAATGACAGGCCTTTACTGGTGTCGAACCCTACCTTGACCGGATCGAGCTCGCGGCTGCCAACCCAGAAGCTTGTGCTTCGTTCTTCTGGCTTCAGGAGCAACTCCCAGAGGTTGGCAACTGAGCCGTTATGCAGGAAGGGGGCTGTTGCCCAGATACCATTCAGAGGGCGAGCCTTGTATACAAGGCCCGTCATATCTCGGCCATCGGGAGCAATCTCTGGATCCTGTGCAGGTGCGTTCTTTGTTGCCTGGATCTGCTTTCGGGCTTGAACATGCTCATGCATCAGTGCTTTTAGTGAGCTCGCCTTGTGTGATTTTTCACCCTTAAGTGGAAGCATTCCTGCTTTGAGGGCGGTTGCCGGGTCTTTAAGTACAACACCTACAACACCGTTGACGGGAATGCTGATTGCCTGTGTTGTTGGTGGAAATTTATCGCCCACCAGGATTTTAGTCTTCTCACCTTCAAGTATTAAAGACTTCGCCATATGGTGTTCAGCATTCCAGGCGGTTTCAGGGTCTGTGCCCAGTTCAACAACGGAATTCTTAACTGAAATGTACTTCTTGCCTTCTTTTTCCCGTGGAATAACCTGGTGGCACTGGGCACATTCCTGCTGGTAAAGCTGGGCACCGAGTGCTGCTTTTTCTGTGTCGATGCCGGGTAAGTATTGCTCCGGCCAGGCGGGGGAGCGGAGGTCGCGAACCATGGTTTCCAGTTTGCCGAGGGCTATCATATCTACAGTGGATGAATAGCTAATATGCTTGTTCCAGAGTAGTTGCTGCCAGAAGTTGGCTTCCTTAATCTCCAGCCCTCCGAACACACCAACAACTTCGCCAATGTTGCGTACGAGTGGTCCCACAACCGGTGTATTCGGGGCCGACGCGTTCCACTGGACAACATCTGATTGGTGTGTGCCCCACAGGAATGGGTATGAAACGGGTGCGCTTGGGTAGTTATTATTGGTCAGATCATGCAGGGCAAAAGCACTGCCTGCATTCTGGATATTGCCAAAGGCGTCGAGGCGAGCGTAACTGGTAAAGTCTTTCGGGTAATCTGCTGGCAGGTCGTTTACGACTCTGCGCTCAGCGGCGGCGAGTGCAGTCTGCTCTAGTTTCGTGCGTAGGGCCTGAGCTGTCGCCGGGGTGTATTTATCAGCAAGTACTTTGCGAGCGAAGCGCTCGAATTTGTCACTTTCCAGGTTGGTTGCATTCAATGCATCAACCAGGCGGCTGTAGAAGAGCACAAAGTTGCCCATGGTAGGGGCACCTTCGATCAGCATTTTTGTGTTTTTATAGTCGATCTGGGTGGTATGGCAGGCTGCGCAGGTCATGCCCATCCAGGCTTCGCCTGTTTTCTTATCTGTATCCAGAGCAAAGCCGATCGGCAGGCCTGCCGGGTTCTGTGCTGAGGTTGTCATGGGAAGGTAGCGCAACTCTTCCATATGTTTTGCGCTGCGAAACAGCTCGGTGCTGTTTGCCTGTTCCAGCCATGTAAACCAGGTGTAGGGAATAATGCGTGCTCCCTGGCTGGTAAACCAGAAATTCCACCGTGTTTCCTCACTCCATGCCTGTTCAAGGGCAGTGCGCTGCGGTACTACGCCGATTTCGGCGACAGGGGTTATATCGGCAGTATTGCTATGGTTTGTGTCGCTTGTTTTGAATGTGCTACAGCCGTATAGAAACAGAGTGCTGCTAGCGATCATGACGGATAGAGGGAGTAGCTTCATGTGTGGCGTCCTTGACGTAGTTGTTATTTTAAGAGGTGATAGTCTATCTTTTTGCTGGAAATTTTATCGGTCATGCAGCTGATAAACTCAAAAAGATTGGCCTTAAAAGGCCTGAGATTATGGGTTGAGCCGTTATGGTAAAAACAGAGAAGGCTGCATATTCTACAGCCTTTGTGGCTTATCAGTTTGACCAGCTGCCTGGTTTGTATCTTCTGTGTTAGTGGCACGCCGAGCAGCTGAACGCCATTTGAGGCTGTTTTTCTTTTTCAGTTGCACGGGTAGTTATATTCCGGGGTTGAATTAAGGTGCGCAGGTCAGTCGGATTCAGCAGTTTTTTAAGCGGTTGTGATTGTTGAGTAGTGTTGAGGTTAACTCTGTGCCGGAGTGCTTCTTTGGTGAAGGAGTTCGAGGGTGTCGCACCGGGTACCGCCAGAGTGCTGTAGGCTGGGGCTGAAAGCAGGCTGCTTGCGAATACGATAGATAAGAGAGTCTTCTTCATTTATGCGTCCTTGCTGGGTTGGTTATGTGAATAACCAGTTTAACAGTGACGCTGATTATCTATGCATTGTCAAAAAGAAGCAGGTTGATACCAAGAGACAGCAGCCCCCAGGGGAGGCTGCGGTAAAGCCTATTCAGCGGCTTCTGGTCGACGGTCAACCATAAAGGTGGCTTCGCCGGTTGCGACTACTTTTTCACCCACGGTTACGTCGGTGCGGCAGATGACGCGGCGGCGGCGCTCATTGATTTCGGTTACGGTTACGGTCGCCTGAGCGGTATCACCGATAAAAACGGGTGCTTTGAATTTGATCTGCTGATCCACGTAGATGGCACCAGGCCCTGGCAGGCGTGTACCTGCAACCGTGGAGATCAGAGCAGCGCTGAACATGCCGTGGACGATGCGCTGTTCAAACGGCGTTGTTTTTGCGTATTCAGCATTGATGTGAATCGGATTGTTGTCGCCGGAGATACCAGCAAACATGTAAACATCCGCTTCAGAGATGGTTTTGGCATAGCTGGCGCTCATGCCTTCTTCAAGATCTTCCAGATAGTAACCGTGCAGGTCCTGCATAACTTCTTTCCTGATAATTGCTTTAGTTTCAATATAGTAACGGCATACAGGGTGAGTTGCATCACACCGGTAACGGCGCCATTCAGACGGTCCCTTTTATAACAATCAATGATGACAGAAAATGATAAGTATTCTCTCATCCGGAAAATGACAAGGTTCATATGACACAGATCTATCTTTTTGACTGGGGAAATACACTGATGGTGGATGACCCTGAACAACCTGGGAAGATGAAAGACTGGCCACAGGTTGCGGCGGTTGAGGGGGCGGAGCGGGTGCTTTCTGTGCTGTCAGCACGGACGTCGGTTTATATCGCCAGTGGTGCCCGGGACTCTGATGCGCAGGATATTCTGGCTGCATTGAGCCGGGTTGGGCTGGCGCACTATATTTCCGAGTGTTTTTGTCCCGCGACGGTAGGGGTTGCTAAGGGGGAGCCAGACTTTTTGCCAGCGGTGCTGGGGCGGCTGGGTGTGACACCTGACCAGGTGGTGATGGTTGGCGATAGCTATGAAAAGGATATACGGCCTGCATGTGATGTGGGAATGCGGGCGGTCTGGTTTAACACCGCAGGTGATGCCGGGGTGCCGCGTAGCGTTTGCCGGATTCGGCAGCTGGTCGAGCTGATATAAGAAAGGGTAGCCACAGGGCTACCCTTATTGCTGCATAGAGCAGGCTCTATGTCAGTAGCGGATTAAGTGAGCGCCTCAGGCGGTCTCTTTTTCCTTGGTATGCTGTTCAGCTTTTGCTTTTTTTACCCAGAAATCAGCATGTTTGATACCGAGTTTCTCAGGGTCAAAGGTGTATTTGGCAACACCGGCTTTACGTTGCGCTTCATAATCCTTCAGGGCCAGGATAGCTGGTTTGGCCATGAAGAAGATGATCAGGATGCCGACGATGTTCAGCCATGCCATCAGGCCAACGCCTACATCGCCCATGCCCCATGCCAGATCCGCTGTTTTCACCGCGCCATAGAACGTTGCAGACATGATGCCGATCTTCAATGCCATGCCCAGACCCGGGATTTTCACCGTGCGTTGCAGGTAGGCAATATTGGTTTCGGCAATGTAGTAGTACGCCAGGATAGTGGTGAAAGAGAAGAAGAACAGCGCAAAGGCGATGAACGGGCTTCCGACACCTGGCAATACAGATTCGATTGCCATCTGGGTAAACTGTGGGCCGTTTGCGGCGATATCTGTAGCTACGTTCTGCACCAGGAAGGCATCGCCTGCGCCGTGTACGTTGTAGGTGCCGGTGATCAGAATCATGAAGGCAGTCGCAGAACATACAAACAGGGTATCAATGTAAACAGAGAATGCCTGCACCAGACCCTGCTGGGCTGGATGCTCTACTTCGGCTGCAGCGGCTGCATGTGGACCTGTGCCCTGGCCTGCTTCGTTGGAGTAAACACCACGTTTTACACCCCAGCCGATGGCTGCGCCCAGGCCTGCCATTGGCGTGAATGCATCCCCGACAATCTGGCCGATGATGCCCGGCACCATATCGATGTTCAGCAGGACAATGACTGCCGCGATAATGATGTAGGCCAGTGCCATAAATGGCACCACAATCTGGGTGAAGTTGGCGATACGTTTAACGCCGCCGAAAATAATGAAGCCCAGAATCAGTACCACGATGGTGCCGGTCATGATTTTGGCAAAGCTCAGAGTGCCGATTGCGGTATCGATCATTGCACCGGAACCGAAAGCGGCCTGGGCTGCGTTACCAATGCTGTTGGATTGTACGCCTGGCAGGAACAGGCCACAGGCCAGAATGGTCGAGATCGCGAAAATCCAGGCGTACCATTTGGCACCCATGGCTTTTTCGAGGTAGTAGGCAGGGCCGCCACGGTACTGGCCGTCCTGTTCTTCTTTATAGATCTGCGCCAGGGTGGATTCTGCATAGGCAGTGGCAGCGCCCAGGAAGGCGACAACCCACATCCAGAAAACAGCACCTGGGCCGCCGAAGCCGATGGCAGCTGCTACACCAGCAATGTTACCGGTGCCTACACGGCCAGAGAGGGATACAGCGAGTGCCTGGAAAGATGAAATCCCCTGTTCTGACGCTTTGCCAGAAAGCAGGAGTTTCCACATTTCACGGAACATGCGGACCTGTACGAAACGGGTAATGATTGAGTAGAACAGACCAGCGCCCAGGCACAGATAAATCAGTGCCGGACTCCAGATGATGCCGTTCATAAAATCGACAAATGCTTGCAAGGGAGGGCCTCCAGAAACTGCGTGTTTAAACACGCTTATTAGACTTATTGTTGAGGGGGTAATTCTATATCCGCTCAAACAGCGAAATTGTCTGTAATCAGAGAAAAAACAGAGTTTTGCACTGTTTTGGAATGCAAATTCGGATTTTAGATCTTTGATTTATTCGCTTTATCTGATATAGGCATTGTTCTGGCGTGCGTATAAGGAGAGGTGTTGCAGGGTGTGTAGAACCCGTTTCTGGGGCTGAAGTCGTAGGGTATCGAGACCAATTGGGCCTTAACACCGGATCGCTTTCTGGTAAGATAGGGGTAATCCCTTATCTGAAGGGTCAGGCCTTGTGCTCGGCGTTAGCTGGCAGTTGCTGAGGCCTGGCCAGTTAACCTGACAGGATCTTAAAACCATGGCTGATTATAAAGCTCCCCTCAAAGATATGCAGTTCGCCCTGCGTCACAACGCGCGTATGGCGCAGCTGGCTGAGTTGCCTCAGTTTGAAGATGCCAGCGATGATATGGTGTCTGCCATCCTTGAAGAGGCAGCCAAACTTGCCGGTGGTGTGTTGTCCCCGCTTAACACCGTGGGTGATGAAACTGGCGTGAAGCTGGTGGGTGATGAAGTGCCAACGCCAGCGGGCTTCGCTGAAGCGTATCAGCAGTTTGCTGAAGGTGGCTGGGGGTCGCTGCAGTTTGATCCTGAGTTCGGTGGTCAGGGTCTGCCGTACAGCCTGTCGATTCCTGTTATGGAAATGTGGCAGTCAGCCAATATGGCCTGGGGTCTGTGTCCATTGCTGAGCCAGGGTGCTGTTGAAGCGATCTCTGTCAATGGCAGTGATGCGCTGAAAGCTACTTACTTGCCACAGCTGATCAGCGGTGAATGGACGGGTACCATGAACCTGACGGAGCCTGGTGCAGGCTCTGATCTGGCCGCTATCCGCTGTAAGGCTGAGCGTGATGGTGATCAGTATCGTATTACCGGCCAGAAGATCTTTATTACCTGGGGTGAGCACGATATGGCCGAAAATATCGTTCACCTGGTGCTGGCGCGCCTGCCGGATGCCCCTGCGGGCGTTAAAGGTATCTCCCTGTTTGTGGTGCCCAAGTTTATGGTTAATGCCGATGGCAGCCTGGGTGAGCGCAACGATGCTCGTTGCGTATCACTGGAGCACAAGCTGGGTATCCACGCCAGCCCGACTGCTGTGATGTCCTTCGGTGATAATGATGGTGCTATTGGCTACCTGGTGGGTGAAGAGAATAAAGGCCTGGCGTGCATGTTTACCATGATGAACAACGCACGGTTGGCTGTTGGCTTGCAGGGCGTGGCGATTGGTGAACGTGCGTATCAGCATGCACTGGACTACGCCGGTGAGCGCGAGCAGATGGGGGTTATCCTCAAACACGCTGATGTGCGCCGTATGCTGTTGACCATGAAAGCATTGACCGAAGCGGGCCGTGCACTGGCTTATGATGCCTGTGCCAGCCTGGATTTCGCTCATGCGACGGATAGTGCGCAAGAAAACGCCCGTGCAGCGCTGCTGACACCAATTGTAAAAGGCTGGTGTACTGAAGTTGCGCAGGAAGTAACCTCACTGGGCGTGCAGGTGCATGGCGGTATGGGCTTCATCGAAGAAACCGGCGCGGCACAGCACTACCGTGATGCTCGCATTCTGCCAATTTACGAAGGTACGAACGGTATTCAGGCACTGGACCTGGTAGGTCGTAAGACGCTGTTTGATAAAGGTGTTGCTGCTCAGGCGCTGTTTAATGAAATGGATGAAACCCTGATTGCACTGCAAGGGCAGGGTGATTTCGCTAAAGAAGCTGAGCGCTTCGCTGCTGCATTGGCGCTTGCTAAAGAAGCCAATGTGATGCTGCTCGAAGAAGGGGCGAAAGATCGTCAGTGGCCGGGTGCCGTAGCATTTAACTACCTGATGCTGATGGGCACCCTGGCCGGTGGCTGGCAGCTGGCACGTGCAGCTGTTGTTGCCGTACAGAGTGATGAGGGTGATGAAACTTTCCTGCAGGCCAAAGTGTTGACGACACGGTTCTACATGGCACAGATTCTGCCGCGCTGCCAGGGGTATGCTGCTATGGTGCTCAATGGTGCTGAAGATACGCTGGCCATGAGTGATGATCAGCTGGCGTCGGCCTGGTATAGCTAAGCAGCAACAACGTTGATAAAACGTTGATGAAAAGCCCGAGTGCAGTTTGTTGCACTCGGGCTTTTTTATGGTTCAGGGCTTAATCTGCCAGATCAGACCCGGTCAGGGGGTAAGGTTGAAGCCAAGCTTGCCCAGCGTGCCGAAATCGACACTGTAGTTCCCGGGCCGGGCGGGTAAAACCCGGTTCATCGAGCCGGAAATAACCCAGTCGCCAGCTTTGATATGCCGCTCCTGGCGGAGCAGAGACTGGGCCAGAAAGGTCAGCGCTTGCTGCTGGCCCTCCATTACATTACGGCTGTAGCCTCGGCTATACAGTTCGCCATTCCACCGTGCTTCTGCTTGCAGATTATCAAGGTCCAGGTTGGTAAGGGGCTGCGGCTGACCAATAATTAATCGCCGCGCACCTGCACCGCTGGCGGCGATCTGCTGCCAGCTGAGCTGTCGGGGATGCTTGAAGACGAGGTCTGCCAGCTCAATCGCAGGGGCAACGGCGCTGATTGCAGAGGTCAGTTTCTCCTGGGTAAACGGCGGATGCAGATCGGTGTTGAACTGATAGGCCAGTTCCAGTTCCAGCAGCGGTTTTACAAAGTGGGTAACAGGGACCTGGGTATTATTGCTGAGCAGCATAAAATCAAACAATCGACCATACAGAGGCTCAGGTGCACCAAACAGCCGAGGCTCCGCGGTTAGTGCCAGCTTATAGCCAATGGGTGTATGGCCGCGTGCTTCAAACGCTTTGTTAACCCTGGCTTGGTAGGCGTAGGCACCTCCGCCATCCACGAAGTCGGTGAAACCCTCCACCGGAGTCCGGGAAAAATACTGATCGACATACAGGTCGACCGATGGGGGGCTGGTAGCACATGCTGTGCTTGATATCAGGCAGCCCAGAACTGTTAGGGCAATAACACGATACATAGGTGTCCATTCCTGCTGTGTATTTATAGCACCGCAAGTGTACTCTATTCCCTGTAATCATGTCCCTGGTTCGGTGCTTACTGCTTGAAAATAAAACTGATTCTGATGATAGTGTTGAATAGTCTACCAGAGTTTTCTGCAGGCCTGCTCTGTGATCTGCTTTGCTGTCAAGGCCATGAAACGGTGAATTATGAACCTGAATGATCTGCGTCTGTTTATTCGTGTTGTCGAAACCGGCAGCTTTACTGCGGCCGGTGAGAGTTTGCGGATACAGAAGTCGACCATCAGCCGTCGCATAGCTCAGCTTGAGGATGCCATGGGGGTGCGATTGTTGCAACGTTCCACGCGAAAGCTGCAGCTGACTGATGAAGGGCGGGATATGTTCGAACGCTGTCGGCCACTGGTTGATGAGCTGGAGCAAGCCCGTGATCAGGTATCGGCATTGCACACCGAGCCCCGAGGTCTGTTGCGTTTGACGATGCCGCCGGAGTTGGGGGCGTTTATTATGAACGGCGTTGTTGCCAGTTTTATGAAGCGCTTCCCGCTGGTTGAAGTAGATATTGAGCTGAGCACCCGGCTGGTGAGCCTGATTGAAGAGGGAATTGATCTGGCGGTGCGGGTCGGCAACCTGAATGACTCTACGCTGATATCCCGCCGACTGGCCGGAGTGGAACTGGGGCTTTATGCATCGCCAGCCTACCTGGCGCAGGCTGGGCAGCCAGCAACGCCAGCTGATCTGGCTGCTCACTGTTGCCTGGGGATGCGTGGCAATAATTTCAGCTGGCAATTTAGCAACTGGCAGAGTGGGGCACCGATTACGATCGAGGGGCGTTTACGCTCTAACAGCCTGACGTTCCTGCGTGAGATGGTTTTACAGGATCTGGGTATTGCCCGTTTACCGTGCCAGTTCTGTACCGAGCTGGTGGAGCAGGGGGCGTTAGTGCCCGTGCTTGTGGACTACAGGATTCCGCCGGTGGATATCCATGTGCTGTATCCCAGCCGTCGCCATTTGAACCCCAGGGTCCGTTTGTTTATTGATCATATGGCAGAGCGGTTGCAGGATCATGCCTGGGTGAACACTGACTGACGCCAGGGGCGGGCTCTGCTATGCTGGTGCGCTTGCACTAACCGGACAGAAGAAGCAAAGCATGAGCAAGTACTGGAGCGATGCCATCAAGGATCTTACCCCCTACACACCGGGTGAGCAGCCGAAGGTGGATAACCTGATCAAACTGAATACCAATGAAAACCCTTACCCGCCAGCACCGGCCGCCATTGAAGCGCTGAACAGCTTTGATAAGGACCGCCTGCGGTTGTATTCCGACCCGGATTGCAGCGCGCTGAAAGAAGGGCTGGCTGAGTACCACGGGGTTGAGCGACATTCGGTATTTGTCGGCAATGGCTCCGATGAAGTACTGGCACTGGCCTTTATGGCGTTCTTTCGTCAGCCCGAGCCACTGCTGCTGCCGGAAACCACTTATAGCTTTTATGATGTGTACTGTAACCTGTACGACATCACGTATGAGCAGATCCCACTGACCGCTGAGTTTGGCATTGACCTGGCAGACTACGACCGACCGAATGGCGGCATTATTTTTGCCAATCCTAATGCGCCAACAGGCCGGGCGTTGCCGCTGGCCGAGATTGAAGCATTGCTGCAGCGCAATACCCAGTCGCTGGTGATTGTTGATGAAGCCTACGTGGATTTTGGTGCCGACAGTGCCATTGAACTGACCCGCCGTTACGACAATGTGCTGGTGATTCAGACCTTCTCCAAGTCACGTTCCCTGGCGGGGCTGCGTGTAGGTTATGCCATTGGTCATCCTGATCTGATTGATGGGCTGGAGCGGGTGAAAAACAGCTTCAACTCCTACCCGCTGGATATGCTGGCAATTGCCGGTGCCACGGCGTCACTGCAGGATGAAGACTACTTCCAGCAGACTAATCAGAAGATTATCGATAGCCGGGAATGGACAGCACAGCAGCTGGCGCAGTTGGGCTTTGATAGCCTGCCTTCGTGCACCAATTTCCTGTTTACCCAGCACAAATTCCTGGCCGGTGCTGAGCTGATGGGGTATCTGCGTGGCAACAATATTCTGGTGCGCCACTTCAGCAAGCCAGGCATTGAGAACTACCTGCGTATTACCATCGGTACCCAGCAGGAGATGGAAGCGCTGGTGGAAACCCTGCGTAACCATCCAGACCTGTAATCGTACGCAAGCTGGCTCCTGCGAGAGGTACTAAGCTTTTGTAGGAGCGAGCTTGCTCGCGAAGTTGTTACTCGCCAGCCAGCTGGCCCCTGCGAGAGGTTATGGCAAATGCTGAGAGCCATTGTATCCCTCTTACCACTCAGCGCTTTTTCTCCATCGCCACGTAATTCCCTTTGAGCCGCAAGGCGACCTTCTCCTGCTGGCGAACTTCGATCTCCAGTGCCAGTCGGCCCTTACCCCGTTCCGCCATTTTCGCATCAAACACTGCCAGGGCTTCAGCATCAGGCAGGCTGACGTGGGCGGCAAAATCGCCGGTGATCGGGCTCAGGTATTCCAGCTCACTGGTGTGGATGACCACGTCATTATCAAAGCCCTGTTCACGGCGGTACAGGGTGACCATGCTCCAGCCGCACAGGGTCGCGATCGTTGCCAGGGAGCCGCCAAAGCCGGTGCCTTTATCGTTGATGTTGGGTGCCAGCTCGGCAGCCATCACCAGTGAATGGCCATCATACTGCAGGGGCTTGACCCCCATATGGTTGATCAGCGGGATCTGAGTGCGCAGCCAGGCGAGAAACTCATCGGCGGTTGTCTGGTAATCCATAGTGCTCATCCTTGTAGTTATTGACCGGGCCAGTGGCTGACGAATCGCTCGACAGGCAGCTCGGGGGCGCAGCGCTCACGGCTTGGGGTGCCCAGGTAGAGATAGCCGATCAGCTGTTCGTTTTCGGTTAGCCCCAGTCCTTCAAGTACATGGGGGTGATAGGACATTGCGCCGGTACGCCACATGGCACCGAGGCCCTGGGCATGGGCGGCGTGCAGAATGTTCTGGGCGGCACAACCGGCTGATACCTGCTGTTCAATCACAGGTACTTTGTGCTCAGGGGTGGTACTGGCGATAACAACAATCAGTGTGGGTGCCCGCAGTGGCATATTCAGGGTTTTCGTCTGACGGGCGTCGGTCAGTTCCGGGTCATCCTGCAGGGCGGCCTGCAGAAACAGCTGGCCCAGTTGCTGGCGGGCATCGCCCTCAATCACAAGAAAACGCCAGGGGCGCAATGCACCGTGATCAGGCGCGCGCAGGGCAGCTTTGAACATCAGTTCCAGCTGTTCAGGGCTTGGGCCAGGGGCTTCCAGTAGTGGCATAGAGGCCCGGTTAAGCAGGGCGTCGAGTGCATCCATGGGGCTATCCTTTATCGGTAACGCAGTTATCGTTTGGGTAAAAACCGGGCGGTGCCCGGTTACTGGCGGCTCAGGCGCAGGTTAGCCAGCGGCTGATCTTCGGAGCTGCGGTAGGGGTTGATGTCCAGGCCACCGCGGCGCACATAACGGGCGTACACGGTCAGCTGCGAGGGCTGGCACTGCTGCCAGATATCCATAAAGATATTTTCCACGCACTGCTCATGAAAATCGCCGTGTTCACGGTAGGAGATCAGGTAGCGCAGTAAGCCTTCATGATCGAGCTGCACGCCGGTGTAGCTGATCTGAATACTGGCCCAGTCTGGCTGCCCGGTCACCGGGCAGTTGGACTTGAGCAGATGGCTATACAGCTGTTCGCTGACTGTGTCACCGCTGGCGCGCAGGAGTGCTGGTTCTGGCGAGTACTGATCAACCTCGATATCCAGCTCATCAATGCACTGGCCCGCAAAGGTGCTCAGCGTCGGTGCATTGTCCGGGTGGCGCAGTATCACCTTTACGGTGCCGCCAGCCGCCGCACTGAGATCCTGCTCCATCTGTGCCTGAACTGTCGCTTCGTCAGCGAAGCGGCTCAGGTTGTAGGAGTTCAGGTACAGTTTGAACGATTTGGACTCGATAATACTGGTGCTGCTGGCCGGGATGTAAAACTCCGCCAGTCGGGCCACAGGCTTACCCTTCAGATTCAACCAGGACACCTCAAAGGCATTCCAGATATCCTGGCCGAAAAAGGGCAGGCTGTCCCGTGCGATGCCCCGTTCTGCCCAGTTCAGCTGGCGGCTGATCGGGTACAGCTGTGCCGGGTCATACTGATTGACATACT